>Ga0302300_1000310_pt1 | contig 37624 bp, 41 predicted proteins | sample III_Palsa_E1_1_FD_198756 | JGI IMG/M metagenome (GOLD analysis project Ga0302300, IMG submission 198756) | Peat permafrost microbial communities from Stordalen Mire near Abisko, Sweden - III_Palsa_E1_1 | ecosystem: Environmental > Terrestrial > Soil > Palsa > Peat permafrost | place: Sweden...
TGAGGGATTAGGAAAATTACTTCATACCATTAAGCTTATACAATCTCGCCTTAATCCAGAACTGGAAATAGAAGGTATATTGCTTACAATGTACGACCAACGTATAAGGCTTTCTAACCAGGTAGTTGAAGAAGTAAAAACCCATTTCCAGCAATTAGTGTTTGATACCATTATACCTAGAAATATAAAACTAAGCGAGTGCCCTAGCTTTGGGCTTCCTGCCATAGCGCACGATGCAGATAGCAAAGGAGCGATAAGTTATGTAAACCTGGCGCAAGAGATATTAGAAAAGAACGGAATGCCTGTTAGTAAATAAGGAATTGATGAGCGACAAGAAAATACCTGTAAAAAGAAATGCCTTGGGAAGAGGGCTGGCGGCTCTGCTAGATACAGAGGACACCCCCAGCCCCAAAACTGAAAATACTGGTCAGCTAAGTGGAATTAATGAGATTCCCTTAGAAAATATAGAAGTAAACCCTTACCAGCCTAGAACTCATTTTGACCAGGAAGCTTTGCAGGAACTTGCGGATTCCATTAAAGTGCAGGGAATAATACAACCTATCACCGTAAGACAGTTAAGCCCCAATAAATTTCAGCTTATATCCGGCGAAAGAAGATTTCAGGCTTCTAAAATAGCTGGGTTTACTAAGATACCAGCTTATGTAAGAACAGCCGATGACCAGCAAATGCTGGAAATGGCGTTAATTGAAAATATACAAAGGGAAAATCTTAACGCTCTAGAGATTGCCCTTAGTTATCAAAGGCTTATTACCGAGTGTAGCTTAAAACATGAGGAGCTGGGAGACCGCGTTGGTAAAAACCGCACCACTGTAAATAATTATCTTCGTCTTCTTAAACTTCCGCCAGACATACAGGCCGCTTTAAGGGACAACAAAATTTCTATGGGCCATGCACGAGCCCTTATCAGCATAGATCATATTGAAGACCAACTTGATATATTTAAAAGAATAATAGCGGGTGATCTTTCAGTAAGAAAGGTAGAAGAACTGGTAAGGGATTTAGAAAAGCCACTTAGCAAAAAAGAGGGTGAACTTAAAACCTCTGCTGTAACTTATGAGATACAAAATTTGCAAACTCGTTTATCTTCCCATTTTGGAACTAAGATTAATATAAAAGCCGACAAAAATAACAAAGGAGAAATTAAAATTCCTTTTATTTCGGCAGAGGATCTTAACAGAATCCTTGAGGTTCTGAATTTTTAGAATGACCCAAAAAACCTTTACTTTTTTTTTGCTTATTGCTATGCTGTATGCCGTACCAGGTTTTTCGCAAACCGATAGCACAGCCTCTGCCGATTCTGCCAGAAAAGAGGAAAAAAGAGTAGCTAAGATAGAGAATAAGCGTCCCCGAACTGCTGCGCTGATGTCTGCCATAGTACCCGGCCTTGGCCAGATATATAACCGCCAGTACTGGAAAGTCCCTATTATTTATGCAGGGGGGATAGCTTTAATTTATGAGCTAATAAACAATCAAACTCAATACCATACCTATAAAGGTTGGTTAAAAGACACAACTAATACTGACCCTAATAGTCCTTATATAGCTGTTTACCAAACTCAGGAAGACTTTTACCACAAAAACAGAGACCTTTGCGCTGTTTTGTTTCTGGGGCTTTATGGGCTAAATATTATAGATGCCAACGTAGCCGCTCATTTAAAGGAGTTTAATATAGACGAAAAATTATCATTAAAATTTAAACCCCTTTTTTATGCCAAATATAATTCTCAATTTGTGGCGGGTTTAACAGTAAATTTAGTTTTCAAATAATGAAAATCCTTATTGTAGGCTATGGCAAAATGGGTAAAATTATTGAGCAGAAGGCCATAAGCAGGGGTAATGAAGTTCCCTTTAAAATTAATTCAGCAAATAAAGAGCTTCTGAAAACATTAACCGATAAAGACGTTGATGTGGCAATAGAATTTTCTCAGCCTGAAAGAGCTTTCAATAATATAAAGCAATGTCTTGAAAATAATATTCCGGTCGTTTGCGGAACAACAGGATGGTTGGATAAACGGGCGGAGATAGAACAACTCTGTAAAGAAAAAAACGGAACGTTTTTTTATGCATCCAATTATAGCGTAGGGGTAAATCTTTTTTTTCATCTAAATAAAATTCTTGCCCGAATTATGAACAACTATCCGCAGTATGAGGCGAGTATTGAAGAGATTCATCATACGAATAAAAAAGATGCGCCAAGTGGTACAGCTATTACCTTAGCTGAAGGTATTATTAGTAATAGTAGCCGCAAGAACCATTGGGTAAATGAAAAAGCAAAGGCTGAAAACGAACTCGAAATTATATCAAAACGCATAGATCCATGTCCGGGAACGCATACCATAACTTATGATTCAAACGTTGACAGCATAGAAATAAAACACACCGCTCATAATAGAGAGGGCTTTGCTGAAGGCGCAGTAGTTGCCGCTGAGTGGCTGTATGGGAAAAAAGGAGTGTTTGGCATGGACGATTTATTAAAAATTTCATATTAATATGGATTCTCAAATAGCTTTTATAGTAGTAATTTTTAGCTGCGTTATTCTTTTTTGTATTGGATTGTGGAAGCTATTTGAAAGAGCAGGACAACAAGGTTGGAAGGCAATAGTACCGGTTTATAATATTGTTATCTGGTTGCAGCTACTAGGCCGCCCTGCCTGGTGGGTTTTCCTGTTCTTTATTCCTGCCATAAATATTCTTATTTACCTTGGTATGCTGGTAGATACTGTTAGATGTTTCGGAAAAGAGAAGTATATGGATCAGGTATTGGGCATGTTATTCCCCTCTATCTATTTCATTTATTTAGGTTATAAAAAAGATACTACCTATGTCGGTACTATTAATTCTATTCCTAAACCAAAGAAAAGCTCATCCAGAGAATGGGCAGACGCTATTACCTTTGCGGTAGTAGCTGCAACGCTCATCCGCTGGTTGCTGTTAGAAGCTTTCGTAATACCCACTCCTTCCATGGAAAAATCGCTGCTGGTGGGCGATTACCTGTTTGTTAGTAAAGTTAATTACGGAGCGCGTACGCCAAAAACGCCATTACAAATTCCGCTTACGCATCAAACTATCTGGGGGACTCGCATTCCCTCCTATTCCACCCTTATACAATTGCCACAATACAGGCTGCCTGGGCTTTCTTCTGTAAAAAATAATGACGTAGTAGTATTTAACTGGCCTGCTGACCAAGACTACCCAGTAGATTTAAAAACAAACTACATTAAAAGATGTATGGGCATTGCCGGAGATACGCTTGAGGTTAAAAGTTTACAGGTTTATATCAATGGTAAACCAGCCCCAAATCCCCCAAAAATGCAATACAGGTATTTTATAAGAACAGATGATATATTAGGGAAAGGATTTTTCAGGAAGCATAATATTACCGAGTTTCAACCGGAAAATAATGGATATCTGGCATTTATTACCGAAGAAATTGCAGAAGAACTAAGGGGATTAAGCGGAATTAAAAGCGTTATTCATATCATAAGGCCAAAAGAAGACGGCGAACCAAGAATTTTCCCGAACTCTTCTAAGTTCCCTTGGAACGAGGATTTCTTTGGGCCTTTGTGGATTCCTAAAAAAGGAGTTACTATTAAAATGACCCCTGATAATATTATTCTCTATGGATCTACCATTCAGAATTATGAAGGCTGGGGGGATATTCAGGTAAACGATGATAAAATAGTAATTGATGGTAAACCGGTAATTGACTATACCTTTCAGCAAAACTACTATTTTATGATGGGTGACAATAGGCATAACTCTCTGGACTCCCGCTATTGGGGGTTTGTGCCTGAAGACCACATAGTAGGAAAGGCATTGTTTATATGGCTTTCTGTTGACCCAGACCCTAATAGTGTTGCAGGTAAAATTAGGTGGAACAGATTATTTAATATTATCAAATAGTAATCATTACCAGTTGATTGGTTTTTTACCCTGTTTTATCAGGTAATCATTTGCTTTGCTAAAATGCTTATTCCCGAAAAAACCTCTATCAGCAGAAAAAGGCGAAGGGTGGGCTGATTTTAATATATGATGTTTGTTTCCATCTATCAGCTCTTCCTTCTTTTGTGCAAATGCCCCCCAAAGCATAAATACTACGTGGGCTTTTTGCTCAGAAACTATTCGTATCACTTCATCGGTAAACTGTTCCCAGCCTTTTCCCTGGTGAGAACCAGCCGTATTTGCCCGCACTGTAAGAGTGGCGTTAAGTAGTAAAACCCCCTGCTGCGCCCAGCGTTCTAAGTTTCCGCTTTCAGGTATAGGCTTTCCTAAATCATTATAAATTTCCTTAAATGTATTCTTGAGAGAGGGGGGTATTTTTATATGGTCGCTCACAGAAAAACACAATCCGTTTGCCTGTCCCTCTCCATGGTAGGGGTCCTGCCCTATTATCACTACTTCCACTTTATCGAAAGGACATTTGTCAAAAGCATTAAAAATCTTACTTCCGGGAGGGTAAATGGTATAAGTTTTCCGGTCTTCTTTTAAAAATTCAGTTAGTTTTTTAAAGTACTCTTTTTCAAATTCACTTTTCAAATGACTTTTCCACGATTCTTCAATTTTTACTTCCATTCTTTATATTCGGCCTTTTTTTATTAAAAATAAAAGTTTTTGTAAAATAAAATGCTTGAAAAAACGAAACAAATTCCTATATTTAAAAGTAAACGTAAATTCAGACATCAGTAAATGATAACAGAAATTACACATGGCGTTAAGGTGAGTGTAGAAACTTTCTATCAGCAGGAGTATTCCAGCCCTTCTCAGCATCACTATGTGTTTACGTATAAAATTCTTATCGAAAACTTTAGCCCTTATACAGTTCAGCTTTTAAGAAGGCATTGGTTTATTTATGACGCTAATGGAGTCTTGCGTGAAGTAGAAGGCGAAGGCGTTGTAGGCCAGCAACCTGTGCTAGAACCTGGGCAGGTACATGAGTATGTTTCCGGTTGTAATCTTAAAACAGAGTTGGGCAAAATGAAAGGAACTTACCTGATGGAAAGAGTAATGGATGGAGATCGTTTTAAAGTAAATATTCCTGAATTTGTGATGGCTGTGCCATACAAATTGAATTAGTATGGAGTGAAAAGAATCTCGCTTCTTTTAAAATACATAATTTTCAGATTACAAGCCGGGAATGAACATTCTATACATTCTCCTTTTCTTTTTGAGCTTTATACCACCGCCATTGCCCCAAAATCTAAAACTTACTATTATTGCTACAAAAAAATTGAAGCCATCAGGCAATTATTGCTAAAGTCTGAAGCAACAATTAAAGTAAAGGATTATGGCGCAGGTTCATTAATGGTAGATGGTACTGAGCGGAAACTGAAAGACATTGCAAGAACTTCGTTAAAATCATCTCATCTTTCGCAACTTCTATTCCGGCTCATTAATTATGCTAAACCAAGTGTAATTATAGATTTAGGGACTTCTTTTGGAATTACTACACTATACCTGGCTGGCGTAAATAAAAAAAGTAAGGTGCATACTTTTGAAGGCTGTCCTGAAACTGCCAGGATAGCCCTTGCTAATTTTAAAAAAGCTGGTGCATGTAATGTGTACCTAATAATTGGCAATTTGGATAATACTCTGGAAGAAAAAATACATGAAATTAATAGTATTGACTTTGTTTTTTTTGACGCTAACCATCGCAAAGAGCCAACACTTAAATATTTTAACCTTTGCCTTTCTAAAGCTCACGAAGGGAGCCTATTTGTTTTCGATGATATACACTGGTCGCCTGAAATGGAACAAACCTGGGAAGAAATAAAGGCGCATCCTAAGGCGCTTATTACTGTTGATCTTTTTTTTATGGGATTAGTTTTTTTTAGAACTAATCAGCCTAAACAGCATTTTAAATTAAGAATATAGTTATTTCTTTATGAGGTAAATAAACAACTCCCGCCCTGCCCTTTGAGGAATGGAATTATAACATTCATCAAAATACCTTATCTCAAAGAATTCCTTAAAATAAGCCAGGTACTCCTCTTTTGTTCCTCCAAACGGAGGTGAGTTTGTAAACTGAGTATTAAATAATAATCCAACTAATTTACCACCTGGCCTCAATAATTCAGCGCATTTTTTGGCATACTTTTGCCTCAGCGTTGGATCTAGCGCACAAAAGAAAGTCTGCTCTATAATTAGATCGTAAGTTCCTTTTAGCTGAAAGAAATCTTCCCTGATTAAATGGCTAGATGGGAAATCCGGACATCTGGAGTTAAATAATTTTAGTGGGTGTTCAGATATATCGCAGACAAACAAATTTTTAAATCCATTATGGTAAAGATATTCAGCTTCGTAACCATTTCCAGCGCCAGGAATAAGAATAGAAACTTCCTTAGTTGTTAATTGATCAAAGTATTCTTTTAAAGGAGTAGTAATACTTCCCTTATCCCAGGCTGTATCCTTTAAAAAATACCTGTTATCCCAATATTCCTTAGTCAAATCCATAATTAAACCCCTAGTATTTTATCGTAAATTAATTGATATAATCTAATATAAACCTTATTTTTGGTTACTAAACTGGTTTTTTTTGATGACAGAAGCAAATAAGGAAAAGAAAAAGAATAACAGAAAAGGGCTAATTATAGCCTTTATTATTATTCTTTTAGCAATAAATAGTATTCAACTTTGGATTAATTATAATAATAGCGCAGTACACACTACTGTTATTAAAGAAAAAGACAGCACCATTACAACCCAGAAAACCAAAATTGATAGTATCTCTACACAGTTAAATGGCGCCATTACCGAATTGGAAGAAAAGAAACAACAGCTGGCAAAACTTGGGGGCGATACTGCAAAATTAGGTAAACAGATTCGCCTGATAATAGCCCAGCGCGATAATTTTGCAAGGGAGAGTAAGGACAACTTAGAAAAATATCAATCTATTAAAGAAGAAATAGAAAATGCTCAACGAATAGCCTATGAGGCGCAGCAAGAAGTTGAAAAACTTAAAAAGCTGGTTACTCAGTTAGATACAATTAACAGGAAACTAAAATACAAGCTGAACGAGAAGGACGATACTATAGACAACCTAAAGCAAACGCAAACGCAGATGGCTGAGAAGATTGCAGAAGCGTCTGTTTTACAAGCTGAAAGTATACAGGTTGATGCTGTTAATGCAAAAGGAAAAGAAAGAACCGGTGGAGAATACAGGTTAAAAAACCTTGATTTACTTAGAGTTACCTTTACCCTTGGGGAGAATAAAGTAGCGCAAAAAGCAGCTAAAGATATTTACCTTAGAATAATTGAACCTGACGGTAGCGCTCTTTTTGATCTCTCTACAGGCGGGGGAAGCTTTTTAGCAGATAATAAAGAGATATTTTACACTGAAAAACAAACAATATTATACAACGGTGGCGGAGAGCGGGTAAGTTATACTTATAAAAAGGGTACTCCTTATAAAAAAGGTACAAATAGAGTCGAAATCTATTGCGAGGGCCAAAAAATTGGCGAAGGGAGCTTTACTTTAAAATAATTTCCTTCTTTCTTTAGCATTAAAAGAAAACTATTGCGCGAACGCAGATTTTTACTTAAATTTGCAGCCTTATTATCAATTCTAAACATATTTATGGAACTTAGAAATTATGAGACGGTATTCATTTTAACTCCCGTTTTGTCTGATACTCAGATGAAGGATACTGTCGAGAAGTTCAAACAAGTGCTAAAAGATAACGGCGCTGAGTTTGTGAATGAGGAGAACTGGGGCTTACGAAAGCTGGCTTACCCCATCCAGCATAAATCTACCGGATTTTATTTCTTTTTTGAATTCAAAGCTGACCCTAAAATCATCGGCGTTTATGAAACTGAATTCAAAAGAGATGAAAAAGTGCTAAGATTCCTTACTACTGTGCTGGACAAACACGCAATAGAATACAACAAAAAAAGGAAAAAAGGCGACTTTAAAAAATCAACTGAAAAGGAGGAGGTAAAAGCATGACACTAGTAAACGAACCGGTAAACAGAATAGAGAACCGCAAAAAATATTGCAGGTTCAAGAAAAACGGCATAAAATATATTGATTATAAAGATGCCAATTTCCTACTAAAGTTTGTGAACGAGCAGGGTAAAATTCTGCCAAGAAGACTTACAGGAACCAGCCTTAAATTTCAAAGAAAGGTAGCTCAGGCAGTAAAGAGAGCAAGACACATTGCTTTGCTTCCTTATGTAACAGACTCATTAAAATAATTCAGGAACATGGAAGTAATATTAAAAGAAGATATAAAGAGCCTAGGATATAAAAATGATATCGTTAAGGTTGCGCCGGGTTACGGCAGAAACTATCTTATTCCACAGGGATTAGCTATTATCGCTAACGAGTCTAATAAGAAAGTTTCTAATGAAAATGCAAAGCAAGCCGCCCATAAAGCAGAAAAATTAAAGACATCCGCTTTGGCTACAGCAGAAAAAATTGGAGCTATGGTGCTTGATATTCCTGCCAAAGTAGGCGAAAAAGGAAAAATATTTGGAGCTATCACTTCTCTACAAATTTCTGACGCTTTAAAAGACAAAGGGTTTGCAGTGGATAGAAAGAAAATTTCCTTTAAAGGCGAGGTAAAAGAAGTTGGCGAATATACTGCCATTCTTGACCTTCATAAAGAAGTAAAGCACGAAGTAAAATTCAAAGTTATACCTGCTTAAATAATTTAGTAATTAAGTAAGAAAAGTCCCGCACAACACGGGACTTTTTTATTTATATTCGGGTATGTTCCGCACTACCTTTTATATTCCTCCCTCTCCTTTTACCATAAATCATTCTGCCAAATTGGTAAGCGTTGGTTCCTGTTTTGCAGATGTGATAGGCGCTAAACTTGAAGAAAGCAAATTTGAAGTGGTAAAGAACCCATTTGGTGTTATTTATAACCCCGTTTCTATTTTAAAATCATTTCAGCTACTACTTAACAATACCGTCCTGCCCAATAACTCTTTTGTAGAAAACGAAGGGGTTTGGTACAACTACTATTTGCATTCGCAGATAAACGCCAGGTCTAAAGAAGGATTGCTTGCGAATATTAAAAATATTACTGCTATTACAAGTAAATTTATAGGCCAGGCACAACTAGTAATCATTACCCTTGGAACAGCTTTTGTTTACAAGCAAAAAACAACCAACGAAATAGTAGCCAATTGCCATAAAGTACCTAATGCCAATTTTACTAAAGAATTACTTTCTCTAAGTGAAATTACAACATCGCTAACACAACTGGTTGATCTTCTTAAAACAGTAAACTCTGAAGTAAATATACTATTTACTGTAAGTCCTGTAAGGCATATAAAAGATACAATGCCTTTAAACAACGTAAGCAAATCTTTGTTAAGGCTAGCCTGTCATGAGGTTTGTGAAAAATATTCCAACGCTTTTTATTTTCCTGCCTTTGAAATAATGATGGACGACCTGCGGGATTACCGTTTTTACAAAGAAGATATGATACACCCGACTGCCCTGGCAGAAAACTATATTGGGGATAAGTTCCTGGAAACCTTTACGGACGAAACAACCCGAAAATACATAAAGCAATGGGATAAACTTAAAAAGGCGCTTGAACATAAACCTTTTCAACCTCAATCAGAAGCGTATAAAAAATTTATTAAAGAAACCACAACTCAGCTTAAACAGTTAGGACAATACATTAACTTAACAAAAGAAATAGAAGGCCTACAGCAAAAGCTTGAATAATACCCTAAACTATGAATACTACAACTAGTAATAAAACACCCAACAGCCTTATTAACGAAAGCAGCCCTTACCTCTTACAGCACGCCTATAACCCGGTAAACTGGTATGCCTGGGGAGAGACTGCATTAAATAAAGCCAGGGAAGAACAAAAGCCTATATTGGTAAGTATTGGCTATTCAGCCTGCCATTGGTGCCATGTGATGGAACGAGAGTGCTTTGAGGAAGAAGAGATAGCCCGGGTAATGAACGAGCATTTTATAAATATAAAAGTGGACAGGGAAGAACGCCCGGATGTAGACCAGATTTATATGGAAGCCCTGCAAATAATGAATATACGTGGGGGATGGCCATTAAACATCTTTCTAACCTCAGAAGCCAAGCCGTTTTATGGCGGTACGTATTTCCCTCCTTCATACTGGGTAAATCTTTTGGAACAGATATCTACTGCCTACAAAAATAATCGTGGGGAACTGGAGCATTCTGCTGATGAGTTTACAAAATCTATAAACTACAGCGAGATTGAAAAATATGGCTTACACAAAAAAGAACACCGATTAAGCGGTGACGATATAGACCCTATTTTTGTTAACCTGCAAAAACGTTTTGATGGTAAATGGGGAGGAATGGGCAATGCCCCAAAGTTCCCTATGCCTGCTATTTATCTCTTTTTACTTCGGTACCACCACATTTCTGGCAGCAAAGAAACGCTAAGGCAAATAAACCTTACCTTGGAAAAGATGGCCTGGGGAGGTATTTATGACCAAGCTGGGGGTGGCTTTGCCCGCTACTCTACCGATGGAGAATGGTTTGCCCCTCATTTTGAAAAAATGTTGTACGACAATGCCCAACTACTATCGCTCTACTCAGAAGCTTATGCTGTAATAAAAGATGAGCTTTATAAAGATATAGTCTACGAAACAGTAGAATGGCTTGGAAGGGAAATGACAAGCGAACAAGGCGCGTTCTACTCCGCGCTGGATGCAGACAGCGAAGGCGAAGAAGGAAGGTTTTATGTATGGACATACAATGAGATCAAAGAATTATTGGGAGAAGATACAAGGCTATTTTGCGACTACTATAATGTAAAAGACAAAGGAAACTGGGAACATGGTAATAATATCCTGACGCGGCAACTTTCGGATACTGCTTTTGCCAACAAATTTAAATTGGACAAAACGCTACTTCTTGAAAAGGTTAAGCAATGGAAAGCAATACTAATGCAACGAAGAAGTTCCAGGATTCGCCCAGGGTTAGATGATAAAATATTAGCTTCCTGGAATGGCATGATGTTAAAAGGACTTACCGATGCTTACCGCTTTTTTGGCGAAGTTACTTTCTTGGAGTTAGCAGAGAAGAACGCTATATTTTTAAAAGAGAAAATGAATGTAGAGGGCAAACTTTTTCACAGTTACAAAAACGGAAAAGCTACTATTGAAGGTTATTTAGAAGACTATGCTTTTGTTATAAACGGGTACATCAACTTGTACGAAGCCACTTTTAACGAAGACTGGTTGCAGGAAGCTAAACAGCTAATAGATTACACTTTAGAACACTTCTGGGATGACGAAGAGCAGCTGTTCTATTTTACTGCAGATAATTCCGAGAAACTTATCGCAAGAAAAAAAGAACTATTTGATAATGTTATTCCCGCTTCCAACTCAGTAATGGCGCATAATTTATTTAAGCTGGGATTACTATTTTACGACGAAGGCTACTACCAGAAATCGGAAGCTATGCTAACAAAAATACAACCCATTATTGTAGCGGAACCCTCCTACCTCTCTAACTGGGCAAGCCTTTATACCTGCTTTGTAACGCCTACACATGAGATTGCCATTACAGGTAAAGAATATTTGCAATTTCGCAGGGAGATTGACAAACGCTACATTCCTAACAAAGTACTTACTGGGGCTGAGAAAGAAAGCAGCCTACCACTACTACAAGGCAGAACTGCGATAGATAAAACAACTATTTTTGTATGCTATAATAAAACCTGTAAACTTCCGGTATATAGTGTAAAAGAAGCGTTGGAGTTAATAGAAAAATAACAACTAAATTGGCTGCTCATTTATTTGCTGATGTAATACTTCCCCTGCCAATACCCGGCTTGTTTACCTATAGTATTCCCGTACAATTGGAAGTACAGGTTATGATAGGTTCCAGGGTAATTATATCTTTAGGTAAAAAGAAAGTGTTTACAGGCATTGTGGCTCATATTCATTCTACACCCCCACAGAATTACACCGTTAAGGAAATTATTGAGAGTATTGATGACGAGCCTCTGGTAACTGAACGGCAGATTAGACTTTGGAATTGGATGGCGGAATACTATATGTGCGCTATTGGCGACGTAATGAATGCCGCTCTACCTTCCGGATTTAAATTGAATAGCGAATCGCACATCCGGCTAAATCCTGATTTTAATAACCCCACACTCCCTTTCTCTGAGAAAGAACAACTAGTAATAAATAAACTACAAACCAAAGAATCCATTACCTATGATGAAGCACGAAAACTACTATTAGTAAAATCAGCTGGTTCTATTATTAAATCACTCCTGCTAAAAGAGCGAATACTAATAACAGAGCAGGTAAAAGACAAGTACATTCCATTAACTATAAAGAGAATAAAACTTGCCGAAGCATATAAAGATAAAATAGAGGAATTATACGAGCAACTAAAAAAAAAGCCAAAGCAAAAATCAGTTCTGGAAAAACATTTACAGCTTTCCGGTAACGCATTAAATGAAGTAGATAAAAATAAACTACTTGCCGAAATCCCCTCTCCTTCAGCGCTTCAAACCCTTGTCAAGAATGGAATCTTGGAAGAAGTAGAAGTAATTATTTCCAGAATTAATTTTGATGAGGATAACGAAAATAAAGAAATAGTACTTACCGTAGAACAGCAAAAAGCAAAAGAAGAAATAGTAGAACACTTTAAGACTAAAGAGGCGGTATTGCTGCACGGCATTACTGGCAGCGGTAAAACAGAGGTATTTATAGAGTTAATAAAGAATGCGTTAGCGGGCGGCAGCCAGGTACTTTATCTGTTACCCGAAATTGCCCTTACCACCCAAATTGTAAGCCGTTTAAAAAAAGTATTCGGCGGCAAAATGGGCGTTTACCACTCCCGTTTTACAGAAAATGAGCGCGTGGAAGTGTGGCAGGGATTACTCTCTGAACGATTTTCCTTTGTTGTTGGGGTACGCTCCTCTGTTTTTCTGCCCTTCACTAACCTCGGCCTTGTTATTATTGATGAGGAACACGAAACTTCTTATAAGCAATATGACCCAGCCCCACGTTATCATGCAAGAGACACAGCCTTGGTACTTGCCCGAATGCACCATGCCAAAACCCTCTTAGGTTCTGCGACACCAGCTATAGAAAGTTATTATAATACGGAACAAGGAAAATGGGGTCTGGTAACTCTGGAAAAAAGATATGGAGACGCCAGTCTACCTGATACAGTGCTGGTTGATCTAAAACGCGAACGAAAGTTTAAGACTATGCGAAACGAATTTTCAGAAGTATTATTAAACGAATTAAAGAACAATACAGAAAAGCAGGAGCAATCCATACTATTCCAAAACCGAAGAGGCTTTGCACCATTGCTTATGTGCGAAGAATGTTCTTACGTGCCTAAATGCAATAATTGCGCTGTAAGCCTTACCTATCACCAATACAACAATGAACTTCGCTGCCACTATTGCGGGCATTGCGAGGATGCTCCTTCCATTTGCCCAAGTTGTAGTTCTGCTAAAATAAAAACACTAGGTTTTGGGACAGAAAAAATAGAAGATTCTTTAAAACTCCATCTTCCAGACTCCAATATTGCCCGCATGGATTTGGATACAACCCGCAAAAAAAACAGCTATCAGGACATTATAGAACGGTTTGAGAAAAGAGAGATTGATATTTTGATAGGGACTCAAATGGTTAGCAAAGGCCTGGATTTTGACAGGGTAAGCCTTGTTGGGGTTCTGGACGCTGATAAAATGCTTCACTTTTCTGATTTTCGCTCCTACGAGCGAACTTTTCAAATGATCACCCAGGTAAGCGGCAGGGCTGGAAGGAGGAACATAAAGGGTAAGGTAATCATCCAGACCAGTGAACCGGAGCACCCTCTATTTGCCAAAATTATTAAAAATAATTACCAGGCTTTTTACCAGGAAGAATTACAGGAAAGAAGAAAATACCACTATCCTCCCTTTTATAGACTTATAAAACTTACGGTAAAAGAACCAAATAAAACAACCGCAGAAGAAGCAGCTAATTATTTGGCACACAGCTTAGTAAAAATACTTGGGAAAATACGGATACTAGGGCCGGAAACGCCGGTAATTAACAAGATAAGAAATTACTTTATTAACGAAATCTATATAAAACTGGAACGTGATAAAGTGAATAGTAAAGCGATAAAGGAGCAGATACAAAAGGAAATTAGAAACCTGTTGTCTATCTCCAAATTTAAAAATACTATTGTAGCCTCAGATGTTGACCCTGTTTAATTTTTTCCTATTTTAGACTCTATAATCAAAATCATGTATAAACGTGCTAGTTATATTCTTTTAGTTATCGGTCTTCTTTCTTGCGAGGGGCAGAAGAAAAATAAAGAAGAAGTTAAAAAAGATACTATAATAACAACTGTGACCATATCAGATACTTCTATATCAGAACCTATTCCAACGAAAACTACCGAAGAGAGCTCAGGAGTAAAACTTAACCTAAGCCCCAAAGAACAGAACCTACTTTTGTTTATTAATGAAATTCCTCTGGGAAGTTCTTATTCTAAAGTAAAAGAAATTCTTCCGGAATTGAAAGAAGTTAAAATAGATAGTAAACATGAAAAACAAGGGCAGGCAACAAGTTACTTTCTATCATACAAGACTGAATTAAGTTTTCACTTTAGCGACGATAGTTTGTATAGTTACTACTACAACATAGTTGAGCCTGATGATAAAAAAGCCGATAACCTATACAAAGGCCTGCAGAATTTTTACTCACAAAACTTTGGGGACTATACAATAAAAAGTATTGAAGAGGAAGATCATTATAATCGCTCCTGCGAGTGGGAGGACGATAAAATCTATATTATTCTGGATTATAATGTTAATAGTAGCAATATCCGTTGGGGATACCAGAGCGCTAAGTCTGAATAAAACTTTTTGTTAAAAAAATCTTTATTGAAAATAACTATTACAATATATCCCACTCTTTATTTATAAGCGGGAGCGAGTGGTGAGAGGTCATATCAAAATGGCAGGGTACCACAGAGATATAATTGTTTTGAAGAGCCCATTCGTCGGTATCTTCTCCTTTATCAAGGTTTATAAAACTACCATTCATCCAGAAGTAGCGTCGTTTGTGGGGGTCAAATCGCTCTTCAAAATTTTCCTGCCACTTGGCGCGCGCTTGTCTACAGACCTTTATGCCTTTTATCTTGCCCTTTGTCTTAGCAGGAATATTAACATTTAAAGCCACCCCTCTGGGCAAGCCAGTTTTAAGCACCTGCGCGGCAATTATTCTAACAAATTTACGGCAATGTTCAACATCAGCGTCCATAGCATAATCACATAATGAGAATCCAATAGCAGGAGTTTCCTCAATTGCTGCCTCTATTGCAGCAGACATAGTACCTGAGTATAGGACGCTTATGGAAGAGTTACCACCATGATTAATGCCGCTTACTACTAAGTCTGGAGCGCGGTGTTTAAGAACAAAGCTCTTGGCAAGTTTTACACAATCTGCAGGGGTTCCAGAGCATTCGTAAGAAGTTACATCTTTAAAGATATCAGATTTATCTAGTCGTAATGCCTGCCCTATAGTTATTGCGTGTCCCATGCCTGATTGTGGACTATCTGGCGCTACTATTATTACTTCCCCTAAATGAAGCATTTCCTCAACTAAGGTTCTTATACCATGAGAAGTAATTCCATCATCATTAGTTACCAGAATAAGAGGCTTTTTATTTACTACTACCTTTGCTTTTGCCATTATTTCTTTTCTTTGAGAATAGTATGCCCCATCTTATCACGTTTTGTTAAAAGGTATTGCTCGTTATGAGGATTTGGAACAACTTCTATTGGAACACTTTCTACTATTTCAAGCCCATACCCAATAAGTCCCGCTCTCTTTACTGGATTATTAGATATAAGTCGTATTTTAGTAATACCTAACTCTCTTAATATCTGTGCGCCAACTCCGTAATCTCGTTCGTCCATTTTATATCCAAGGTCAAGGTTTGCCTCCACAGTATCTCTTCCTTGTTCTTGCAGTTTATAAGCTTTCAATTTATTAAGTAAGCCTATACCCCTTCCCTCCTGATTCATATACAATACCAGGCCTTTACCTTCCTTTTCTACCATTTGCATTGCTTTATGTAACTGCGGGCCGCAGTCGCAACGGCAGGAGCCGAAAATATCTCCTGTAGCACATGAAGAGTGGACTCTTACCAGAACAGGCTCGTCATTTTGCCAAGAGCCTTTTATAAGAGCAAGGTGAATGTCGCCTGTATTAATTTGCCTATAAGCAATAAGGTCAAAAATTCCCCATTCAGTGGGCATCTTCACTCCTATTTCATTTTTTATCAGACTTTCATGTTTCAGACGATAAGCGATTAGGTCTTTTATTGATACCAGTTTAAGATTAAACTTTTTGGCTACTATCTGTAAATCAGAAAACCTTGCCATAGAGCCATCCTCATTCATGATCTCTACTAATACTCCTGCGGGAGCCAAACCTGCCAGTCTTGCAAAATCAATAGCCGCTTCGGTATGTCCCGCCCTGCGAAGTACCCCTTCTTTTTTTGCTTTTAAAGGAAAAATATGACCCGGCCGTCCCAAATCATCCGGTTTTGTAGTAGGGTCAACAAGGGCTTGTATTGTTTTAGCTCTGTCGCTGGCAGAAATTCCAGTGGTGCAACCATGTCCAAGAAGGTCGACAGAAATAGTAAAAGGAGTTTCATGTGCCGCAGTATTAGTTCCTACCATTAAATGAAGTCCTAATTCATCGCATCTTTCTTCTGAGAGAGGGGCGCAGATAAGACCTCTGCCATGCGTAGCCATAAAGTTTACAATTTCTGGAGTTATTTTTTCTGCCGCACAAACAAAGTCACCTTCATTCTCCCTATCCTCATCATCAACTACAATGATTACTTCTCCATTTTTTATTGCTACTATCGCTTCTTCTATACTATCTAAACTTAACATAGCAATTTATTTGATTCGCTCTTTTTCTTTCAACTTTTCGTTAAATTCCGCCAAAACTATTATTAATACAGTCAAAATAACGAAAATAAAAAACCATGAGATAATAGTAAAGAAACGTTTAGGAGAATAGGGTTTTTTGAAAGGCATAAACCTTTCAACTACTTTTACATCGACCATTATGGCTTTATCCTGAAGCTCCATTTTAAGGGTAAATAATTTAATAATTTCATCAGCAATAATACCTGGGTTGCCTAAATACATCTTTGGGTTTTTTGAAGTACTTTCAAGAGAATATATTTGATTTAATGATTTTTTAAGGGTATCAAGTGTTAGTAATTGTTGATCAATTTTAACTATCTGGTCATTTAGCTCTTTTTTTAATCTAGTTCCTTTATCCCTCATATAAAAATTGTTTTCAAAATAATACAACAGTCCTTTTTCTAATTCAGGAAGAACATCATTGTTTGAAACATAAGCTTCAATAACAAAATCTGTTAAATCTAAATCAATCTCTGCATCAGTCATATCAGTATTTAATTGCCTCTGGACAAATTTTATTGAAGAGTAAACTTTAAGAGCATTTATTTTTTTTGCGTCATCTTCGTTAATATTTAGAATTTTTGTCAGAGCTTCCGTGTTACTTTCTTTAATTTGTCTATTCAAATCATCAATTATAACAATGAAAGCAGGCCCTCTAAGTAAATTAGAGGTTACAGCCATACGTGAAAGATATTCTTTAGGTCCAAAATAATAGACACAAAACCCAGTAACAATTCCTAGCAATGGAGCAATAATTATTAAAACTCTCCACTTATATATTTTATTTTTAAGATCAATTATTAGATTAAATAAATCAAGGTCATCTCCAACATTGTTATTATTTTGCATTTTGTAGTTCAATTTTTATATTTTATACAATTATACTATTTTTTTTTATTTTATATTTTTTTTAAAAACGATGGTTTTCTGCTTATTTTTTATTTTTAAGAGCTTTTAAGTTAGTTTAAATAATAAAGATGTAATTTAGCAGTTCTAAAAAAGCGATATATTTTAATATTAACTTAATAAAGCCTATGCAATGTGGGGCAGTTTTAAAGAAAAGTTAAGAAAAATTCAAAAAGAAGACTTATTAAAAGAGAGCATAGCCCCCTTTATTTTAAAAATATCAGGCTTAGTATTAGGATACTTGTTTACTTACTTTGCCTCAAAAAAATATGGCGCTGAAGTATGGGGAGCCTTTTCCTTAATAACAACAATAACGCTTTTCTGTTCCTATATTTTTAAATTAGGATTTGACACTGCCCTATTGAAATTTGCCGCAGAATATAATACGCAAGGCAAACTAGGAGCTCTATGGGGAGTCTATTTAAAAATGATTAAAATTGCAATTCCACTCTCCATTATTGCGACTTTTAGCATACTTTTAAAATCGCATGAAATTGCAATTAACATATTTAAAAACTCTTCATTGGAGCCTTTTCTTTTTTACGGGTCTTTAGCTATTCTACCAAACGTGATGATTTTTATTAATTCTGAGGGCTTAAGAGGTTTAGGAAGAATTAAAGAATATGTATTTCTGCAAAGTGTTGGGCTATATATGTTCTCAATCCTCTTGTTTTTTCTATTTGTTTTTTTAGGCGCTAAAACTTCGCTAATTATTATGCAGATTTATTTGATCAGTAATATTATTACCTTCATAATAAGCGCTTATTGGTGGCACAAAAAAATATTTAAAAGCATCGCACACCCTGGCCTTTCTATAACTGACATTTTTAAAGTCTCATTTCCCATGCTATGGAGCAACATAATGTTTGTAATTATTGGTTGGACTGATACTTTAATGCTTGGAATACTTTCAACAGAACAAACTGTTGGGGTTTATAATATTTGTTTAAAAACTTCCTTTATTGTAATACTACCTTTACTTATTATTAATGGTATAATTGGGCCTCAATTTGCCAGCTATTATTCAAACAATGATTTATTCAATTTGAAGAAATCAGCATTAAACTCATCAAGACTTATTTTTCTGCTTACTATACCAATATTTTGTGCAATTGTTATTTTCCCTAAATTCATTCTTGGTATTTTTGGACAGGAATTTACAAGCGGTATTTCAATTCTATTATTTCTTTGTCTAGGCCAATTTATAAACGCATTATGTGGTTCAACTGACATTTTCTTGCAGATGACCGGTAATGAACGATTTTTCAGGAACGTAATAATTACTGCAACGTCAATAAATATTATTCTCAATATTATTCTTATACCTCTCTATGCAGGTTTAGGCTCAGCTATCGCAAGCCTTATAAGTTTGGCTTTTTGGAATATTATTTCTGTTGTATATATCAAAAAGAAATTTAATATAAATATGATTTTTATTCCTTTTGTGAAAAAAACAATAGTTGTTTAATGCTAATAAGAATATTTTGTTTAGCCTATATTTTTTTCGCACCTTTTACAACTTGGTTGGCATTATCTGGTTGGTTAAGACTGCCTGTAGTTCTGTTACTATCAACACTTACTGTAAGTTCTTTCTTTTTAATTAAAAACCTTTTTAAGAACCCCCTTGAACTATTAGAAGACAAGGAAGATTATATGTTATTATTGTTTTTAATAGTAGTATGGCTGTCATTTTTCTGCGGTTTTGGTAATGCGCGTAGCTTTAATCATACACTCTCCTACACCTTTTCTGTTTTTGCTTACTTCATCATTTTCAAATATTTGCTTTTTAAAAAAAATTTTACTGTTTCTACGCTTGCAGGAGTAATAGCTTATAGTGTTATTTTTAATAATATTATTATCATTGTAGAGTGGGTATTAATAAATTTTTATGATTTCCCAATACGAGATTATTTTTTAACAGGAGGGCCAGACACCTCTAACATGTCATATTACTGGCATAGTTTTTTTACATCTGTGGGCGGCACAGGCGAAGAGCCTGGAGGTACAGCAAGTCTATTGAATATGTATTTTCCAATCGGCTTATGGTTTTTTTCAAAAAAGAATTCCTCTTTCACTATCATTTATATTCTTATACATATCGCCGGTTTGCTTTTCTTAACTTCTGCCGCTGGCCTTGTAATTCTTCCTCTTTCTTACATTTTGGTAAATATTTCTAAATGGAAATTTTTAGTAAAATACTCTTATATTCCTGTTTTAGTTATACTTACAATTTCACTTTTGTATATGACTGATTTTTTCAATTTTCAGGTTTTTGGAGATAAGTTTTATTCTTATATAGAAGAAAAAGCTACTTTTTCAGAAAATAATTTTTCCGGGTCTGATAGAAAAGTTAAATCTGAATTTGCTTTGGTTGACTGGGCTAAATCTCCACTGCTAGGAAATGGACCTGGATATGGTATTGAGGAACGCTCAACAGGATATTTTAACATGTTTCTTACTTTTTTAGCAGATACCGGGACAATATCATTTTTACTATTTATTTTCTTTTTAGTAACTATTTTTATGAAATTAAATAAATTACCCATTTATGAAAAATTCTTTTTCATGATGTCCTTTTTTTGTCTCATACTTCACGCCTGCGTATATTACGTTTACTATCATGGCCCGTTTTGGATTACGATAATAGTAATTCAGCTTATGTACAGAGAATGTTACAAAAAAACTGCTACCGCTAATATTTCTTCTACAAATTGAAAATTGTTCATATTATAACCGGGTTAGATTTTGGAGGGGCAGAAAGATTACTTGCCAATTTTACCAAATATCACGCTCTTAATCATGAAATAGAAATAATATACTTTAAAGGTTTTCCGCGTCTAAAAGATGAATTTAATGCTTCAATTAAAATTCACTATATACCATTAAACTTGTCAACACCTTTAAAGCTCCGAAAACTTATTAAACATATAAAACCTGATATTGTACACACTCATCTTGGGCATTCTGATCTCCTGGGTCTTTGGGCAAGCAGAGGGCTTAATATCAAATTATTTTGCACCATGCATAACATCTGGTTTAAATGGAACTATAAAGATTATCTAATATTTACATTATATTATATTCTTTTTAAAACAATAGCCTCTAAATGTAAAGTTATTTGTATCTCAAAAATAGTAGCACAACATGTTATTAATACACTTGGCGTAAAAAAAGAAAATGTATATGTTGTATATAATGGAGTTCCGGATATAGAATTAAATAAAAATAAAAGCGAAATAAGACAGCTTGTTAATATTGAGCCATATAAATACGTAATATTATTTGTAGGAAGGCTTGAAAAACAAAAGTCAGTTCATACTCTCCTTATTGCTGCTGCCGAATTGAAAAATAAAATTCCAAACCTTAAAGTAATAATACTTGGCGATGGCACTTTAAAAGAACACTTAATACAACTTTCAAAAAAGTTAGAGATCGAAAATATTATTGAATTTCGAGGCGTTTCCCAAAATCCTGAACTTTATTTTGCCGCTTCTAATGTCTTTATTCTACCCTCAGTATTTGAAGGATTGGGAATAGTAATTTTAGAAGCATTTAGAGCTTCAATACCTGTTATTGCCTCAGACCTGGAAGGCCCCCGTGAACTAATAAAAAATGGCTTTAATGGATGGTTATTTCCTGCTGGAGATCACAAAAAACTTTCTTCGTTAATTTTAAAAATGGCGGAAGAACCAGAATTGAGTGCAAAGGTGGGAAAAAATGGGTTTGAGTCATTTAAAAATAAATTTGAAATTAGTAATTATGCAAAACAGATCGAATTGCTTTATCTTTCTTAAAAGTAATTAAGATGACAATTATACACGTAGCAGAATCTTTCTCAGCAGGTGTTTTAGAATTTATCAACTATTTAACAAACAATTTAGAAGATTTTGAACATATCATAATTTATGGAGAAAGGGAGATTAAAGAACGGAATGCTGATATTGAAGAAATAAAAAAACGCTTTTCTGCTAATGTTAGCTTTTACAAGTGGGAAAAGGCCCAGAAATCAATAAATCCAATCAAAGATTCTCTTGCTTTTTTTAATCTTTGCCATTTACTTAAAAAACTTGATTATGAGGTTATTCACCTACATTCATCAAAAGCCGGCTTTTTAGGAAGACTAGCTGCCCCATTTCTTAAAAATAAAAAAATACTATATACCCCTAACGGAGCATATTTTTTAAAAACAGACATATCAAATTTTGCCAGAAAAAGCGTTATTATCTTAGAGAAACTGGCAGCCAAAATATCCGGAGAAGTGGTTTGCTGCTCTAAATCAGAAATGGAAGCATACCTATATCAAAACATACCTGCAACTTTTATAAACAATGGAATTACTATTACAACAAACTATGGCCCTAAAAGATCAAACGGTACATTTCGAATAGTTACTTCAGGTAGACTAAGTGTTCAAAAAAATCCAAAATTATTTAATGATATAGCATGTCTTTTAGAACAGGAAAAAAGTGTTCAGTTTATATGGGTCGGAGAAGGAGATTTAAAAGAACAAATTACCGCTTCAAACATTCAAGTTACAGGGTGGCTAACTAAAGATCAGGTACTTTCAGAATTACTAAAGAGCGATTTATTTATTTCAACTTCATTATGGGAAGGGCTGCCATTTTCTGTATTAGAGGCTATGGAACTATCAAAGCCTTTACTTCTTCATAATTGCGTGGGCAATATTGATTTGGTTGAAAATAACTATAACGGATTTATTTTTAATTCAGATAAAGAAGCTGCAAACTACATTAAGAAAATGCTTGCAGATAAAAATTGGGTTTTAGACATGGGTGGTAATTCCAGAAAAAAGTGCGAGCAAGATTTTGATATAAAAAATACTTCTATGCAATACAGAGTCAAATATTTAAGCCTCAGCAAATGAAGATAACTTATCCCTTAATTAGTCAAAAACTGCATTTTTTACTTCTTGTCGTTTTTGTAGTAACACTTCCTTTCCAGATGAAAGTTAATAACCCTGTAATTGTTTGTCTTGCGGCTAACTGGTTACTAAGCTTAGATTTTAAGGCTAAGATTAACAGGCTTAAACGAAATACTTTATTTTTCTTGTTCACAAGTATATTTTTATTGCAAATAGTAGGTTTGTTATGGACAAGCAATGTTCCTGAAGGAATGTTTAGTCTTCAAAAAACGCTCTCACTTCTTATTTTCCCACTTGTTTTAGCCTCGTCAGTAAAACTTAGCGCTTCACAGGTAAGGCTCATCCTTAAAGCTTTTGTTATAAGCTGTATTTCTGCTACAATTTATTGTATCGTAGTTGCTCTTTATAAAAATTATCAGTTATGCAAGTTTGCATGGATACACTGGAATTATTACACCATAGAAATGTCATATACCCTTGGTATGTCGCATGTTTACCTGGGACTCTATTTATCCTTTGTTTTTTTTATCGTTGCCTACTTGTTTCTAACTAAAGAAAATAAAAGAGTAATAGATTATATATTTTTACCGTTTTTACTAAGCTACCTTATTGCATTTGTTGTTATTATTACTTCTAAAATTGCATTCATCTCCCTTCTTCTTTTGTCTTTAGCTAGTTCTTTATTACTATTTAAAAAGAGGTTAATAGCATTTTCTACTATTGTTTTTATTTTCATTATAATAGTAACGGTACTTCAAAAAAACATCCCGCACATAACCGAAAGAGTTAAAGAGGTTTTTAATTTTTCATCAGATAAAGCCAATAAGCCAAGCTTTTATTCTCAACAGCGAATGGCAACATTTGAATGTTCGATGGAGCTTATAAAAAAGAATTGGCTTATTGGTGTAGGCACAGGAGATTGTAACGAATTGCTAAATGATTGTTATGATCAAAAAGGTATCCCTGAATTTAAATGGTTAGATTCTCATAATGAGTATTTTGATTTTTTGCTTACCTTTGGAATTGGAGGTCTTTTGCTTTTTCTGGCCAGCCTCTTTATGCCGCTTTACCTGGCTATCAAACAAAAACAGTTTCTATACGTTTTATTTCTTTGCCATTTTATGGTTTGTTCACTAACAGAAAATCTTTTGGATAATAATAAGGGAATTGTGTTTTATGCTTTCTTTAATTCATTTCTGGGATTTAATGCATTAAAAAAAAATGAAGATAAATAACATTTACTATATACTATTTTTATTTGTTATCTTTTCTTGTGGTAAAGACAATTGTTTAAAAAGTACCGGGGAAATTGTAAAGGAAACACGAATACTCCCTCCCTTTAGTAAACTTCATTTTGACGATAATGTAAATATTATTTTAGCTACCGATTCTGTTCAACAAGTAGTAGTAGAAGCAGGCGAACATATAATAGATGATATTAAAACAGAACTGATCGGGGACAGGGTTTATATTTCTAATGAAAATGAATGCAACTGGCTTAGAAGTTACAATAAACCACTCAACGTATATATAACCCTTCCCTCTTTTCAAAATATAATGAATTATGGCTCCGGTAATATTATCAGCAACGGAACACTAATGCTGCAAAACATGAATTTCCATCATTATGGAAACGGAAATGTTAATATACAGGTTAACGCTAATTACCTTTGGATGGACCTCGATCATTACGGCAATTATACTGTAAGTGGATATACTTATTCTGGACAAACCAATATGGAAAATGTGGGGCATTTTTTTGGCAGTGGCTTAAAAACAGAATTTTTTATATTGAACAACTATAATGCAGGGCAGGCTTATATAAACTGCGATAGTACGCTTACCGCTACTATTGGTGGGGAGGGGAATATTTATTATACAGGAACAGCTCAGGTTACTTTAACCAATTATGGTAAAGGAAACCTAATAAAAGAGTAAATTATTATTTTACAATAACTATACCCAATATAGAAGAAAGCTCTTTTTCCGCTTCTTTTAGTTTTTTATGTATCATTAGAAGTTTCTGAACTTCCTCATCCGTAGTCGATTTATTCAACTCGTTCTTATTATCAGTCATCATTTGCTGTATGGCTCTTAATTTATATCTAATAATAGCGTGATGAGCTCTAACATCAAGGCCTTCATCAGGTTTTTCAGCGAAAATATTATGTTTAGTTTCCCAACGAGGGCTTAATTGGTATTTAAATGTAATAAGGTCGATAGCTTCTTTCCTCATTTCCTCATCGGGGTTATGAATAAAAATATCGGCAAGGTTATTGGTTACTACTATATTCTCTTTTATAACATTAAGCATTCTGGCATATAATGGGGCTTTAAACTCCATGTCACCCATTTCATCCAGCAAATATTTTGAAAGCTTTTTATTTTCTTCAAGAGGATATTCTGAATAGTTCAGCAACAGGCGGATAATATCTCTTTCCTGCAACTCCAGCGCATCGTGACTATATTCTTTTGGTTGAATAACAGCAGACGCCTCTTCAATGGGTATAAACTCAACCTGCTCATCCTGCTTTTTGTTTTCGCTAAGGCGAGTTTTATTAACTTCTTTTATAAGCGTATCCTCGCTAAGATTTAAAAGGAAACTACTTTGCTTAATATATATTTCCCTTTTTATTGGGTCAGAAATTTTAGAGATGCTAGCAACTATTTCTCTTGCTACCCCGGCTTTTTTTATAGGGTCGTTCTCTGCATCCTTAAGGTAGAGTTCTGTTTTAAAAGAAATGAAATCCTTGCGGGAAGTCTTAAGATATTCTGCAAACGCTGTCCCTCCTATTTTTCTAACATAACTGTCAGGGTCTTCTCCGTCAGGAAATGTTACTACGCTTACGTTAAGCCCTTCCTGCAATATCATATCAATACCGCGTATAGAGGCTTTAATACCCGCAGCGTCTCCGTCGTACAAAACAGTTATGTTGCTGGTGTATCTTTTTATCAGTCTTATCTGCTCTTCGGTAAGCGAAGTGCCCGAAGAAGCCACTACGTTTTCAATCCCTGCCTGAAAAAGTGAAATAACGTCCGTATAGCCCTCGACCAATAAACAGTTATCTTCCTGTCTTATGGTCTGTTTGGCCTGGAAAATCCCATAAAGAATTTTACTCTTATGATAAACCTCTGTTTCAGGAGAGTTAAGATACTTGGGTTGGTTCTTATCTGTTTTAAGTATCCTTGCTCCAAAGGCAATTACTTTGCCGGTAACATTATGGATTGGAAAGATTGCCCTTCCTCTAAAGCGGTCATAAAACGTAGTTGCTTTGTTGTCGTTAGCATTTTCGCGCTTCACTATCAATCCTGCTTTTTCCAGAACATCCTGCTGGTAGTTGCCCTTTATGCCATCCTTCAACAGTCCATCCCATTCATCCAGGCTGTAACCAAGCTCAAACTTATCTATCGTTTTTTCGGAAAAACCTCGTTCGCGAAAATAGCTTAACCCTATAGACTGCCCGTCTTCGTGATTTAAAAGAATATTATGGTAGTAGTTCTTAGCATAGTTTAGAACAATTAGCAGGCTTTCTCTCTCGTTTTGATGCTGTAATTCTTCGCTGCTTTGCTCCTCCTCCTTTATTTCTATGTTATACTTTTTTGCAAGGTATTTTAGCGCTTCTTGAAAATTAAATCCCTCCATATCCATAACAAATTGTATGGCGTCCCCAGCTTTACCGCAGCCAAAGCATTTGTATATGCCTTTAGCAGGATTAACATTAAAGGAAGGAGTTTTTTCGTTATGAAAGGGACAACAAGCGGTATAGTTCTGTCCTTTTTTTTTAAGAGACACAAAATCCCCTATCACGTCCACAATGTCAATGTGTTCTTGTATTCGGTCTAAGGTTTCCTGCGGAATCTTCACTAAGGCGGGTTTTTTGTAAGCTAATATACTGCAAATCCAAAAGAGTTGATCTTTTTAAGAAATAAAAATGATTAATATATAATGAATTATTTTATAACAATTTGTTAATCAGATGAATTTTTTTATTACATTTAATTATGCTAAAACAATTTATACTACTTGTTATCTTTCTTTCAACAGTAACTTTATCTTATTCACAGAAGAAAATAAAGGAAAGCGCAGTTCCGGAAGCGGTGAAAAAAGCCTTTAAGAAAAAATATCCCAGAGCCACTGAACCTATATGGAGAAAACCGGCAGAAAACGAATACGATGTAGAATACGAATTAGGCCCCAATGTTTATTATACCAAATTTTCAGCCGATGGCAAATGGATGGAGACATCCGTCGACGTGTCCATAGCAGTATTACCCAAGCCAGTGAAAGATCAATGGAAAAAAAACGAGCATAAAGACTGGGAAGTTTTATATGTTGTGAAGCTGGAAACTGCCGATACCACTACAAAACCGAAAGTATATTACCAGATTGCCGTAAAAAAAGATAAAGAAATGAAAAGCGTGCTGATAGCTGCCGATGGGAAATTTTCATCAACAGAAGTTATAGAAGACGATAAATAAACTAGAAAGGTATTATTTGTTCACTTATCTATTTTTTACCAAAAATATCATGTTTTAATTTGTAATTTTTAAAACTTATTATTAAGTTAATCCTGAAATTATTAAACAACAATATACCATGTCAAAATCTCAAGACTCAAAAAAAGAAACCAAAAAACAGCCCACAAAATCGCTAAAAGAAAAGAGGGCCGAAAAACAGGAAAAGAAAAAAGGAAAGAGCTAGTCTTTACTGGTCAACAAGGCACAGGCCAAAAGCTTGTGCCCTCACTCCTTAAACTTTACAACTGTTACAAAATCATTATCACCCTCGTCTCTGGCATTTTCTATTTCTTTATATTTTCGCAAAAAAGAACGCACCGTATCTTTTAAAATTCCATTGCCCCTGCCGTGCACTATCTTTGCCTCTTTAACTCCTAGCAGTAAAGCGTCGTCTATCCAACCTGGAAGTTCCTGAAGAACCTCATCTTTCATCCTACCTCTTACATCCAACTCAAACTTAAAGTGCATCAGTCTTTCTTTGGTATCAATTCCCGAAGTCATGGTTCTGTCTTCTGATGGGTTATTTATCCTCTCCGCTTCATAGGGTTGCTTTGTAAGGCTCGCTTTACTCTTTTTAACTGTCATCTTCATTGGCCCCATAGCTACTTCCAAGTCATTTCCTTTAACAGCCAAAACCTCTGCAATGGTATCCTGGCCAGCAATTTTTATAAAATCGCCTTTTTTAATTTCTACCATATTCATTCCTATATTATTTTATTAAATATAATCATCAAATAAACATAATCCAGTTATTGATTATCAGAGATTCAAATAATTCTTGTCCCTCGTGTACTATTCTTTATTTTTGCAGCATGAAAATTTTTATCAAATACGGAATTGCCATGGGATTAATCCTAAGCGCCTGGATTACGGCTGGCTACCTATTACACTGGTATAAAACCAGCTTTATACTATACTGGACCCTAACAGGTTTTGCCATACAGGGCGTTTTAGTTTTTAAGGGCATACAGGAAGAAAAAGCTAATGTATATGATGGAGAAATTCCATATGGTAGGGCTTTATTAACAGGAGTTCTCATCTCAATGGTAGGTGGGTTTATTTATGCTTTGGGTAATTTTATATTATTTAATCTGTGGGACTATAGCGACCTTCAGCAATTTGTGCTTGGCGAAATTGCCGCCAAAATTCCCGGTCCAAAACAAGCCGAAGCTAAAGAAGAAGCTATCCGGAATTTTACACCTCACTTGCAGGCTACATCTACCTTTTTACAAACTGTCATCTTTGGGTTAGTTTTGTCCCTTGTTTTTGCCATGTTCTTAAGAAAAAGAGAGAATACTAACTAAGCATTTTACACGTTGCATTTTTAAACCAGATATAATTATGAAAAAAGTATTATTTATTATCTTATGTATAGCTTTTGCTACATCTTCACAGGCGCAATTTGGTAAGCTAAAACTACCTTCAGGTCTTTCCCCCAGTGGATTAAGCGAGACCGACATTGCCAATGGGCTTAAACAAGCCTTAACCATAGGGTCTCAAAACGCTTCGCAAGCCCTTAACAAAACAGATGGCTATAACGGCAATCCCCTCATACGCATTCCCTTTCCTCCGGATGCAGTAAAAATTGAGAATAAATTAAGGGAGATAGGCTATGGCGCAAAAGTTGACGCTTTTGTAACATCGCTTAACAGGGCGGCAGAACAGGCTGCCATACAGGCGGCTTCTATATTTGCCAATGCCATAACTAATATGACATTAACAGACGCGGAAGGTATCCTTAAAGGATCAGATACTGCAGCTACTCATTACCTACGTCAAAATACTTATGGGCCGCTTAATACCGCTTTTACCCCGCCTATACAATCTGCTTTGGACAACAATAATGTGGATAAGCAATGGACAGAATTAACCACGGCTTACAATAAAATACCTTTTACAAAGCCTGTACAAACTAACCTGATTGCTTACACTACCGACAAAGCCTTGCAAGGCTTATTTATTACAGTAGCTGGCGAAGAGCAGAAAATAAGAAATAATCCTGAAGCCCAAACTACAGATTTGCTGAAGAAAGTATTTGGAAAACAATAGGTTGACTTTTTTATTTAAAATAATGAATCTTTTTTCTAATTAAGTGTTTAAACATTATATGTAATTACATATAATTAAACTAACAAAGAAAAATGAAAACTACACTACACAAATCACAAGAAAGAGGCCATGCCGATCACGGCTGGTTAAAAACATACCACTCATTCAGTTTTGCCAATTTTTACAATCCAGCAAAAACACAGTTCGGATTATTACGGGTACTAAACGATGATTATGTTGCGGCAGGCATGGGTTTTGGAATGCACCCTCATGATAATATGGAAATAGTAACTATACCATTATCAGGCGCATTGCAACATAGAGATAGCATGGGAAATACATCTATTATTCGTAAAGGAGATATACAGATTATGTCTGCCGGAACGGGGATAAAACATTCTGAGTATAACCCTTCTAATTCTGAAGCGGTAACCTTATTACAGATATGGGTATTCCCTAAGATTGATGATGTAGCTCCCAGGTACGAACAGAAAACCTTTTCGGCCCAGGGGAGGCAAAATCATTTTGAAACTGTAGTAGCTCCTAATAACCCGGAAGCTGTGTTCATTAACCAGGACGCTTGGTTCTCTTTAGGAAACTTTAATGCAGGCAGGGCTACTACTTATACTATTAATAAAGAAGGTAACGGCTTGTATGTGTTTGTTATCTCTGGTAGTATCGAAGTTAACGGCCAGGTAATAAATCAAAGAGATGCGGTTGGTATTACGGAGGCTTCATCTATTGAATTAAAAAGCCTCGCTGAATCTGAAGTTCTAATAATAGAAGTTCCGATGAATTAAATAAAAAAAGCTCCGGGAGGTGATTCCCGGCGCTTTCAATCAAACGTGTTTAAACTATTATTAGAAAGTTAAAAAATTCTCAGCTTCTTCTTTTATTGAAGATTTTGCTTGTCCATTAGCTAAGCTCATAGAAATTTTTCTTACCAAAACTCCTACTATCGCTTTTCTGAACCCTAGTTTCTGTGCAATTTGAATGCAGAAATCCATTTCTTCATCATTGATAGCGCCATCGGCCAGCATTAGTTGTACAAGGTCAAAAATTTGATCAAAACGATCAGCGTCATTAGAAGCAGCTTCAATATCGCCTGCTTCTGTATCTGCAATAAGAGAATCCATTTCATAGGTTTTTAACCCATTTCTTTCTCCGGCTTTATATATAAGCTCTAGTTCAGCTTCAGAGATTACTCCGTCTGCTTTAGCAAGGGCCACAAGATTTTTTAGGTGTAGTTTTTGCGCTCTTACTTTTTTTGTTTCGAAAATGGTTAGCATAAACATATCGTAATTATTTAGTGTGTCATTAATTATTACGATACAAACATACAAATATTTACAATACAAGCCAACTTTTTGAATCAATAAAATAAAGAAAAATCTAATTTACAAAGTTGTACTAAATTATTAAAATTTATTTAAATTGTTTATTTTTAGTTAGTTACAATTGAAAAATATTACATGTTTACATTTATATCTATAAAAAATACAATTTTAATTATTTAAAACGATAAACTTTTTATAGAAATAATACAATTAAATTAATAATAAAAAACTAAGTAAAAATGGTACAAAAAAAAGAACCCTTGGACTAACAGGGGTTCTTTATAGATTTTCTTTAAATAGTTAAAATTAAGGAGTTTACTTCTTCAACCAGCTTACTTTATATAAATCGGTTCTCCTGCTTTGCATATTTCGTACAGTTCCTTGCGTTTTTAATGATTTTAATAAATCAAGATCAAGATCTACTACCAGCGTGGTTTCTGTATTGGGCGTGGCTTCCGCTATAACAGCATCGTGGGGGAAAGAAAAATCAGAAGGCGAAAATACGGCTGATTGAGCATACTGTATATCCATATTTTCCACGCCGGGCATATTGCCCACGCTGCCCGATATAGCTACATAGCATTCATTTTCGATGGCCCTGGCCTGAGAGCAGCGCATTACGCGCAGGAAGGAGTTTTTAGTATCCGTCCAAAAAGGAACAAATAGTATATCCATATTTTCCTCAGCCAGTATGCGCGATAGCTCTGGGAACTCTACATCATAGCATATAAGTATACCTATACGGCCGGCATCGGTGTCAAACACCCGCAGTTTATTTCCTCCCTGTAAGCCCCAGTAGTTGGCTTCATCAGGAGTAACATGAAGTTTGTATTGCACATCGTAAGTTCCATCCCTTCTGCATAGGTAAGACACATTGTAAAGTTGCTTCTTTTCATAGAGCGGCATAGTGCCCGCTATAATGTTAATGTTGTATGAGATGGCTAACTCCATCATAGCTTCTCTTATAGAATCCGTATATTCGGCTAATCCTCTTACAGCATCGGCGGCGCTGCTTTTCTTAAAGTCTGCCATTAAAGGAGCGTTAAAGAACTCAGGAAAAATAATAAAGTCTGCTTTGTAGCCCGAAACAGTATCCACAAAAAACTCAATGTGCTGCATAAGGCCCTCTTTCCCTATTACCTTACGCATTTTCCATTGCACCACTCCTACCCTTACAACAGACTTTTTACCGCCTATCAGTTTTTCTTTCTCCTCGTAATATACATTAATCCACTCCAGCAGGGTAGCGAAAGATTTTGACTCTTTATCGTCTGGCAAATAGTTTGTTAAAATCTTTCTTACGTGAAAGTCATTTGCCAGCTGAAAGGTAAGTATAGGGTCAAATAGCTCCTTGTTCTTCACCTTCTCTATATATTCCCGGGGTGTCATCTCATCGGCGTACTTTTGGTAACCAGGTATTCTGCCACCTGCAATAATAGCTCGTAAGTTTAGTTTTTCGCACAACTCCTTGCGGGCGTCGTAAAGTCTTCGCCCCAAACGAAGTCCCTGGTAGTCTGGATGTACAAATACATCAATACCATATAAGGTATCTCCCTCAGAGTTATGGTTTTTAAGAAGGCCGTCGCCTGTTATCTGTTTGTAAGTATGCTTATCGCCATAGTCGTTATAATCAACTATCACGCTAAATGCGGCGGCCACCAGCATGCCGTTGTCCTCTATACATATCTGCCCTTCTGGGAAATACTTCAACTGGGACTTAAATTCTCTTTTTGTTAAGGCTCCGCCAGCGTTAGAATACACCGTATTCATTATCTCGCGGATCTGCTCGTAATCAGTAAGAACTATGTTCCTTAAATTAAGTTTGTGGGCAATGTCTCTTTTACTCATGAATATTTAACTAGTAACTAAAAGTAGTAGCTAAGTTAGTAAAAGATTTTAACAGAGATTGGTTCCCGTTTAATGAACTAACAACTAATTTGCAGGAGCTGCCTTAATAAGGTAATTGGCTTTAATAATTCTTGTCAGGCCGTCTTCCAGCGAAATAAGATTTTGGTTTACTATTTTTTTCATCTTGGAGTTATCGGGCCTTCGGCGGGTCATATCCCCTTCTTCTAAACGAGGCAGGTACTTAATCTTAGACTTTGAGCCGGTAATAGCTATAATAATCTTTGCAAGGTCTTCTATAGTGTATTCTATATCATTCCCGATGTTTATAATATCGTTCACGCACAAATCCTCATACAAAATTTTTAAGGTGGCGTCTATGTTATCATCTACATAACAAAACGTCCTTACCTGGCTCCCATTACCATATATCTTAATATCAGCCCCTGTTATAGCGGCTTTTATAAATATAGGTATCACAAAATCTTCGGTCTGTGAGGGCCCATAGGTGTTAAAGAACCGGAAAATGGTATAATCTAATCCAAATTCTTTTTTATAGGTTTTAAGGTATACCTCGCCCAGATTTTTTACCACAGCATAGTTAAGCTTAGAATTTAGGGGAGTGGTTTCTTCGTTCTGGGGAAATTCTACCGGCTCGCCATACACTTCCGATGAGGAGGAATAAAATACCCGTTTAACAGCTGTGTTTTTAGAAAGAGTGAGAATATTTTTTATCCCTTCTATGTCCTTAAGGACTTTAAGGGGGTTATTGAGCGTGCGTTTTACGCCTACTAATGCTGCATAATGAAATACATAATCGAAGGCAAAGGAGGACATAACTGCTGAAATATCCCTGTAGTTATTAACATTTCCCTTAATGAATTTCCAGTTGGGATAGATTGGAGAAGGCAGATTTACGATGCTGCCCGTTACAAGATTATCTATTATTACTATATAGTTATCTGGGTCTTCAACCAGTTTTTTAGCTAAAGCGCTTCCTATGTTCCCCGCCCCGCCTGTTATAAGTATCGTACGCTTTGGCATAAACTCAATTAGTAATCAAATTATTAAATTTTATTAAATAAAACCTATGTATATATATATGAAAAACTTAAGGCTTAAATATATATCTATTTACGAAGAAAACGATACAACGGCTTTTAAAAATCAAAAATTTAAAAAGAACATTTGAGTCTTCCCGGAAAAGGTCTAAGACATTTATATTCTTCTTCTTGAGACGTTGCTAAATAGTACCTGGTTGCTTTTAAAATTAGAAGAAGATATGGATAGATGAGTCTTAAAAATTCACAAAAAAATTAGGGGAAATAAAAGTAAAAAGCCGGTTGTTATACCGGCTTTTAGGTTATATTATTTTGTTTGTTTTTCGTGTTCTTTGGCTTCCTTCACTCCATGCGCATCCCTGTTTTGGTCAACTCGGTCCGGGGTTGTTTTATCCACCTGCTTTGTCTTACCATCGCTTTTCATCTTTACTTTGCCGCTCCCGTCTTCTTTTGCCTTTAGCTCCGCATTTTTTACATTCGCTTTACTATGTTCCTTATCTTCTTTCTTCTCCTCCTTCTCAAACTTTTTTATATCCTTTTTTTCTTTTTTTACTTCTTTTTCCGGGTTAGGGGCTTTTTCAGTCTGTGCATTAGCAAGGCCTAGCGCTACAAAAGCGAAAAAACCTGTAATTATTATCTTCTTCATACAATTTCGTGTTTGTTTATTAAGCAAATCTATACTATTTTATCAATAAACAAAGCGGTTTATAACTTCTCCCAGATCAAAAATTTTAGTGGGAAGGTATTTTTCCAATAAACTAGCTGCTATTGCCGAGCGGGTCCCTCCTGCGCAATGCACTACAATAGGCTTAGTTGTAACAATATCCCCAACTCGTTCCCTTAAATTGGGTAAAGGGATATGAATAGCCTCAGGAAAAATTTTAACTGCCGCAACTTCCGAGTCGTTCCTAACATCTACTATAGTATAGTTACCCCTATGGTTTGTGAAATCTTCCAAATCAAGCGTTGCGCTTTTAGCATCTCCTTCGGCGGTTTCTGATATCCCTTTTACGTTAACTTCATAGCCTATGCTTGCGGCCCTGTAGCAGGCTGCCTCTGTCGCGCTGCCAACAATATAAAACTTTTCATTAGGATCTATAATAGACCCTAGCCAGGTCTCAAAGGTTTTTATAAGTGGAATATTAAACGCTCCTTTGTGATGCCCTGCCTTAAACAGTTCCTTTGGCCGTACGTCTATTATAAGGTCGTCAGGGCTAAACGCATAGTTTGCCGGTAAATGGGATAGATTATTAATAGAAGCTACCGGACAGAGCGCCCCTTTACGGTTTTGCTGCACATCGTAGCTAAAGTATTTGGGAACGTAGGGCTGATCTTTTAAAAGCTGATCTACAAAGTCTTTTTTGCAGGATAGTTGCAGAAGTGGGTTTGCGCTTTTCTCTTTACCGATAGTAGTAAATAGTTCCGGCCCCAGGTTTTTACCGCATAGCGAACCTGGCCCGTGTGCAGGATATACAAGCACATCGTCCGGCAGTTGCAGAATGCGTCTGTGAAGGGAATAATACAGCACGTTCGCCAGGTTTTCTTTAGTATCAAATTCGCTTTCTCTTAAGTCTGGCCGGCCTATGTCTCCGGCAAAAAGCGTATCGCCTGTAAATACAGAATACGGCCGCCTGTCTTCGTCCCGAAGTAATATGGAAATGGCCCGGGGTGTTCATGGCAGATAGCGTAACCTTACCCAGTCTAATACTGCTGCCGTCGTCAAATTCCTCGTGTGGATACTGTACTTCGGCAATGCGACTCACATATACCTTTGCGCCTGTAGCGGCGGCAATCTCCAGGTGAGAGCTTACAAAATCGGCGTGAAGGTGGGTTTCTATAACAGCGACTATTTTCGCATTATGCTCTTTTGCATAGTCGTAGTAAGGATTTATGTTACGGGCGGGGTCTATAACCGCCATTTGCCCCTCGCTTATAATGGCGTAAGACGCCTGGGCTAAACCCTGATCGTAAAACTGGTGGATGAGCATTTTCGTTAAAAAAACTAATATAAAGAAAATAAGCCAAACTATCAGGCAGTTAGCAAAAAAATAATGTAGTTTACTTTATATTAACCTTAATTTAACATTAAAACAGACAGGTAGTTATAATACCTGGCCTATAGAACACCCCTCTTCTGCCTCGGTTTTGGCAATAATCGACTTCAGGTTATTAAAATCATATAGGCTCTTATCCAGCAAATGCGAGGGCGAAACATTGGTTAGGGCGTTAAATATAATCTCGGTGCGGTCTTTGTATTCGGCGTCCCAGCTTTCCAACATCCTCTTGATTACTTTGCGCTGCATATTGGGTTGCGAGCCGCACAGGTTACAGGGGATAATGGGGAACTGCCTCGCCTGGGCATACTGCTCTATATCCGCCTCTCTGCAATAGGCCAGCGGCCTTATCACGGTATGCGCGTTATTATCTGTGCGGTATTTGGCGGGCATGGCTTCCAGCTTGCCGCTAAAAAAAAGGTTCAGGAAAAAGGTCGCTATAATGTCCTCCTTATGGTGGCCCAGGGCTATTTTGGTAGCTCCAAGCTCAGTGGCAGTGGTGTACAATACGCCCCTGCGCAGGCGCGAACACATGCTGCACATCGTTCTGCCCTCTGGCGTTTTGTCTATCACTATACTGTAGGTATCCTTCTCCACAATGCGGAAGGGTACGCCTAATGCGCTTAGGTAGTTTGGCAATACATGTTCAGGAAACCCCGGCTGTTTCTGATCCAGGTTAACGGCTATGATGTCGAAGTCAGAATTACGTGCCTTCTGAATGTGCAGCAGCAGGTCAAGCATGGTGTAGCTGTCCTTGCCGCCGGAAAGGCAAACCATCACCCTGTCCCCCGGCTCTATCATAGTAAAGTCCTTCACCGCGTTCCAAACAGATTTCCTTAGTTTGCGTACCAGCTTGTCCTCTTCAACTTCCTGCGTTTGCATGGGGTTTTGTTATTGGTTTGTAGCGCTAAAGTACGACTAAATTGGAGTTAAATCAACTGGTAGTAGTTTAGAGCGTAAGTTAATGATATTCTCTCCCAGCGGATTCATTATGAGTATGAATTGGCAATAAATAATATAACTTTATAATTAAAAATATAATTGTTCCAAGAAGTAACAAATAAAGTGTTTACCTTATTGCCTTAAAATACATATACAGGAAGATTGTATTTTTAAGCTACTAGTATGAATAAAGTATTACTTGCCATTTTCTTCTTTTTTTTCTTCTCTTTTGCATCCACTGGCCAGGTGGTAGATACCCGCATACCTTCAGTAAATGGACAGGTTAGCAGCATTTTTCAATCGGGCGACACTGTTTATATCGGTGGTAGTTTTACTACTGTAGGCGGACTGCCCAGGAATTATCTGGCCGCTTTTAACGCCACAACCGGGGAAGTGCTTAGTTGGGCTCCAAACCCCAACGCCCCTGCAGGTGTTGCAGGAACATTAAATGATAACCTGTTGGTCGGGGGCGACTTTGATACCATTGCCGGGCAACCGAGAAATTCATGGGCTCAGTTTGACGCCGAGGGAGGCCTTACTTCGTGGAGCTTAAATCCTGCCTTGACAAAGTATGCAATTTGGGAAGGTGAAGGTATTGTATATAACAATATTTGGTATCTGGTAACCTTTGACACAGTAGCCGCTATTGATTTACAAAGTCAGACTTTACTTTGGGCAAATCCTAATACCACTTATTCCAGCTATAATTTTTATTCCCCTGCAATAGAAGTCTCCGGCGATACTATTTATTTTACTTCAGAAAAAGATTTATTTGCTATTGATTGTAAAACAGGCAAAACAATTTTCTGGCACGATACTATAGACCAGCAGGCGATTTATGATATAGCAGCCGCAAACGGAAATGTTTATATAGCTGGCACATTTGGGGCTGTAAATGGCGTACCCAGAACAGGCGTTGCCCAGTTGGATATGCACGGAAATGTTACCGGTTGGAATGCATACTCTACAAGCGATTGCCTATCCCTGTCCATACAGGGAAATTATATTTATGTGGGAGGATTTTTTTCTTCCATAGGGCAGAATTTTATCTATAATAACTATCGTCTGGGTAAACTGGATATTG
>Ga0302300_1000312_pt1 | contig 37384 bp, 33 predicted proteins | sample III_Palsa_E1_1_FD_198756 | JGI IMG/M metagenome (GOLD analysis project Ga0302300, IMG submission 198756) | Peat permafrost microbial communities from Stordalen Mire near Abisko, Sweden - III_Palsa_E1_1 | ecosystem: Environmental > Terrestrial > Soil > Palsa > Peat permafrost | place: Sweden...
GCGCTGCCGTATCCCATTCCGGCCAATCCTAATAAATATATTTTTTTGTTATATTTTTGAAGAGATTCTTTAGCAAAAGTTTTAAATAACCATTTTTTTAAGAAAAAATTCATTTCTTTTGGTGTTGTAATTTATGGATAAATACAAATATGCGAATTCTTTTTTTATGTAGCAGCCTTGAAAAAGAAAAAGATGGCATAGGCGATTATACAAGAAAATTGGCTGCATCGGTTGAAAAATCAGATGTTGAGGTTTTACTACTTTCTTTTAATGATAAGTACATAAAAGAACAAACAGAAGAGGAGGGGCAGATTCCGGTAATACGCATTCCACAAGAGCTTACATGGAAGCAAAAGAGCGATAAAATATCTCTAATCATTAAAAAATTTGCCCCCGACTGGATTAGTATTCAGTTTGTTATATACGGAATTCAGCTTAGAGGAATCATCTTTAGTTCAATCTCTTTTTTTAAAGAAATTACCAGGGGACGTAAGGTACATGTCATGTTTCATGAATTGTGGATTGCAGAAGAGAAACAAGCTTGGTTAAAAGATAAATTTATTGGCAGAATACAAAAAGCAGGCATTTTGACGTTTATAAAAGACGTAAAGCCTTTGGTTGTGCATTCTTCTATGCCTTTATATTGTTTAATACTCCAGAGAAATAAAGTAAGCGCTAAAACTCTTCCTCTTTTTAGTAATATTCCTGTAGTAATAAATAATAATACAGAATGGATTTGGGAAACTATTAACAACCAAACCGAGCATGAAATTGATTTAGCAAATAGAAAAGAGATTCTAATAGGCGGTATTTTCGGGTCATTTTATTATAGTAGTTGGAACCTACATTCTTTGATGATACAGTTGCAAAGAGAGCATGATGAACATGGAAGAAAAATAATTTTACTTTCTTTTGGCAAGTTAGGAGAGACCTTAAAATACTGGAATGAACTAAAGAATATTTATAAATTTTGTAGCTTTATTGTTTTAGGCCCTCAGCCAGAGGAGAAAATTTCGCAGTGTTTGCAGGTAATTGACTTTGGTATTATTACTACTCCCGCTTTAATAGTAGGAAAAAGTGGATCCTATATGGCTATGAAAGAACATGGAGTAAGAGTGTTTTGTAAAAAATCTGACCTCTCTTTTAATTACCAGATTGATATTGATAAACTGATTGATCCTTATTTAAATCAGGTTGGCGAAGAAACAATAGATTTTAGTAACAAATTCTCTGAACGAAATTATCTGTCACAATTAGGAATTACTACCAGTATTTTTTTAAATGATTTAAAAATATCTTAATATGTATATAGCATTTACTCTTTGTTCAATCAACTACCTGGCCCAGGCAAAAACACTTGGCGATTCTCTGAAGCAAACAAACCCTGATTGCAAATTTGTGATAGGGCTTGTGGACAAAAATGAAACAGGGGTTGATCTTTCTCTTGTAAAAGATTATACCCTTGTAGAAGCGGATAAAGTTAATATTTCCGGCTTCGAGGGTATGGTAGAGCAATATACCATTGTGGAACTTATTACTGCGGTAAAGCCTTTTTATTTTACTTATCTCTTCAGTACCTATCCTGAGGTTAATAAAATAATTTATTTTGACCCTGATATTATTGTATTCGACAGTTTAAACGAACTAATAGTAAATCTGGATAGTTATGATATTGTTTTAACCCCCCACTTTACAAAACCCATTGTGGATGATTTTCTGCCAACTGAAAAACACATATTCAACACCGGGGTATTTAATCTTGGGTTTGCAGCAATGGCCAGAAGCAAAAATACATTTGAATTACTGAAATGGTGGGAGAGAAAATTGAAGACAGAATGTATATTAGACTTGACAGCCGGTTATTTTGTTGACCAATTGTGGATGACCCTGGCCCCTGCTTATTTTGATAAGGTATTAATTGAAAAAAAGCCAGGTTATAACATGGCCCATTGGAATTTGCATGAGAGAGTTATTACAGAAAAGGACGGGAGATATTATAGTAACAATCAGCCATTGGTATTTTTTCATTTTAGCCATTACAGCCCTTCAAAGCCGGGGATTATAGCCGCTTACCATAACAGGTTTAACTTTACTACCCGGCCCGATATAGTGCCTCTTTTTGATTATTACAGGGAACAACTTATTGCCAATAAATTTTTTGAACTAAGGCCGACCCAATGTTACTATATGAAGTCGGAAAAGAAGAAAAAGTTTAAAAGGGATTTTAAAGCTTTTCTGCGAAAGAATGTGCCGCTTAGCGTAAAAATGAAATTTAAAAAACTACTAGGAAAGTAATTAGTTATAGAAATTTGTAAATTTTTATAACCAAGTTAGTTGGTAAATAGTAAAATAGCCGTTGAACTATTTTTTTAAGTGATGCTTTAAAAGAATGTGGGTAGAACGTTGAATCTAAAAAAAGTTTTGCCTGTTTCTTATTTCCTTCTTTTAAACACAAATTAGTTGCAGGTATTATTGATGATGAAATAAATTGGTATTTAAGGGGCCGGTTTCCTTCGCTTACAGGTAGCGCTATAAGATACTTTAACAAATTGTGAACTCTTAATCCCTGCGATGTAGCAGAGTTTTGATGCACTCTGTATTCTGTAAGAATAGCAGGTGTATAATAAAATGTGCCTTTCTGGTCTGCAAGTCTCAAAAAAAACTCTATTTCAGGGGTATTTAAATCGTTCTTAAATTTAAGTTTTCTTAACCATTCGGTTTTTATCAGAGAGCTGGACATAGGAACCGAATTTCTCCATATAGTAGCTTCTGCGTCAGATAATATTCCTGGGAGTAGTATATTTCTATGGTATAAAGCATTCAAATCTGCATCTAATTTTTCTCCATTTTCATTAATTATATCCTGGTTAGAAAATATAACATCAGGTTTTAAGGAAAAGCTTTCGGCCATAGTAGCTATGCAGTTCGGTTTTATTCGGTCGTCGTCTCCAATAATTATAGCATATTCTCCAGAGGCTTTTTCTGCTAAACTGTTCCAGTTACCGGCAAGGCCAAGGTTGGTAGAGTTAAGAAAGTACTTTACTTTGGTATTATTGGTAGCGAGGGCCTCTGCCCATTCTTTTATTTCACTATTAAATTGCCCTGCAGGTGCTGGGTCTTGCCCGATAATGACTTCAATAGTTGGGTAAGTTTGGTTTAGCGCTGATTGTACAGCCTCCTTTAAATAATGTAAGCGTTGATAAGTAGGAATGGCAATTGAAACAAGCATGCTTAATGTTTATTAATAGTATTATACTAATTATTTTAAAGAAATCTTTTTGTAAAACTTAAATAGATTATCAATTACTTTCAATATTATCTTATAATACTTAGGTGGGTATACTATTTTTAAATCTTTATAAACGCTTATGTTTTTGACTTCTTGCCAATTCTGATCCCATATATCATCCAACCAGTATTTTTTTGAACCATACTTTTTAAAGTTTGCCAATACTTCAATGTCCTGCCAGTAATATTTGCTGGCAGAAACAGAAGTCATATCTATGCCCATTTTTTCCCAGCCTTCAAACCATTCTTTTTGAGAATCTTCTATAAGTCCGGTTTGCCATTGTTTATTTGTAGTATATCTGTACCGTCTTTTTATAAAATCAAGGCTATTTAAATTGTTCTCTACTACAGAATAGTACCTTAGTTTAGCATTCTGGGACGACATTCTTACATAGGCATAATGAATAATTTTAATTTCATTAAGGATTAATATAGGGTGATTAGGGGGATTGGGGATGCGAATGCTATGAACTTTAGAAGGTTTGTGTTCTATTCCATCATCAACGTATCCCAGTGGCCAAGGCGTAGAGCGCCATCTCATGCATTTATCAGGAGAGTGAATAAGGTCAGGCTTTTCAAAACAAAGCACAGTGCCTTTAGAAGCTTTTTTAATAGTTTGCCATTCAATAGTTTGCAAAGCATTTGCTGCAAGTAGCTCATCTGCGTCCAAAGCTAATAGTATTTTTGGGCCTGGTTCTAATTCTCTGGCTTTATTTATGAGAAGTATTTGTCTTTCGGCTTCATCGTATGTTGTTGAATTATTTTCTATAACATGTACCTTAGGATATTTAGGGTAAATATTTTTACTATTATCTGTAGAATTTTGGTCGGCAATTATTATAATATCGGCAAACTGAGAGGTTACAGAAAGAAAACGGTCAAGAATCCAGTCTTCATTTTTTATGGGTGTAAGTACTATTATCTTCATTAGTAGATCATTGTAGAAACATGTTTTACCATTAACTTAATGAATAGATTTTCTACAGTAGTTCATGGTTAGCACTTCTTTTTTGCATTTTTTTACTATATAAAACAAGTAACTATAAAATAGTAGTATAACTACAATTTAAAAAACCTCTTGTTACTATATAAATTTATTATCATAAATGGTATTCCATAAAAAATCATTATTAGTTCAATTACTGATTGTTTAGGTTTAAAGCCTTTAACAACTCGTATAAAAGTAATTATATGAAATTTATAGTTGAATATTATAATTTCTTTTTTTGAAGAAAAGCCCAATTTTAGCTTATTTTTTTGGGCAAAATAAAGCCAGTTTAAACATTTCTTGTTTATTCCTTTTATAGATTTTAATAAAGAAACTTTACGTATAGGGTGAAAAACTTTTGCTGAAATAATAAAAAGCACAGAGGTGAAATCCTGGATTCTTAGATATATATCCTGATCTTCTTGTGCAGCGATAAGATAGGTTTCATCAAATCCTCCGATTTTGGAAAATAAATCCTTTTGTATGCAAATATTAGCCGACCAAAAACAGCCACCTTCTGTATTCACGGGGCACTCAACTAAATCTCCAATCAATGGTGTTAGGGGGAAGATACTTCCTTCAAAGGCTTTAATTTCTTTATTCTTTTTTATAGCTTCATAATAGTCTGTAAGCAGGGTTTCAACTGCCAAACAATCGTCATCTATAAAGACCAGCCAGGCGCCTGTTGTATGCTTTGCTCCGTTATTTCTATTGGAAGCTGGCCCTTTGTGCGGCCCTTCCATGCATTTAGCCCAGGGGAAGTTATCTTTTACAAAACTTTCGGCTTTTTTTTCTTTACTATCATCAGTTACTATTACTTCATAAAGGGAGGGATCTAGAGTTTGTTTTCCAGGGGCTAAATTGATGAGGCATTTTTCTAATAAATCATTTCTGTTATATGTAGGAATTACAACAGATAGTAACACATCGTTTGTAGTAGAATTTGTCATAAAGCTATATTTTGCTAACTGATCATTGTTTTTAGCCCGTTTTTAAATTTCGAAAGCCTTTTTCCTATTCTTCTACTTATAGATTCTTTTTTATTTTTTAAACTAGCGTCCCATTCCTCTTTCTCTGTCTTTGTTAAATAATTTAAAAACAACTGATCTATTGGCCTATTAATATCCATTTCACAGCCTGCCCAATGAATAATATAAGGTTTTTTGAACTCTTCTGTCCAATATTTTTCGTATTCGCCTGTATACTCACCAGCCCAGGTAGATTCCATATTGGAAATAAGTAGTACATTTGTTATTGCTATATCAGTTTTGTTCACAAGTAAATTTAAGCCTGGCTGGTCATGAAAGGGAAAATGTAGGCAAGTATTTATATTGGCAGGGTTTTCACATATGGAGCGTAAATCGTCAAAATTATAAAGTATCCTATCACATGCAAATTGGCCTGCATTAAATACATACTTAGGCCATTTAGTGGTTTTATCATAAAGGTATTTTTCTGATTCTGTGGTGGTAGTGCCTGCTGTATTACGCCAGTGCCCGCATGATGTTACAAAACCCTGGTAAGGTAAAAGTATAATTTCGGGATTTAGAAGAAATATTATATCCGTATCTACAAACTGATAATTAGTTGTGAGCATGCATTGGTATTTCCGCATCATTCTATGTGCATTATTTTTATCAAGCCAAGAGGTTAGTTCGGGAATTTCCCACCAGGTTGCATTTTCAGGAAGCTCAAACTTATCATTATTGTATGGAATTACCCATAGCGGTAAATTACACCCACTAGCTCTTAGTGATCTTTCCATGGCCAAAAACCTTAACTTTACATTTTTATTAGCCAGAGTAATAATTTTTTCAAGTTTCATAGTAATCTAAAATGTATTCTTTTTTAAGAGACAAATTATTTTAAATGCCATGCGTGGCCATTTTGCCATATTTTATGCCTAACTGGCGACACAAAATGCCTAAGGGCTATAGCTGAATTCTCTTGCAAAGTTTTAAAAAGAAATTGGTCTTTAGCATGCATTATAAATTTTCGCGGATCCAATGGATAAGCATTTTGACTTTTAGCAGCAATGTGAAAAGCGGTTTGTTCAGAGAAATATTCGAATTTACCATCTAATTTGGCTATAAATTCAATTGCCTTTTCCCAATCAAATCCTTTATTTATGACGGAAAATCCTCCATTAAGTTGATACATTTCCCTATGTGGTTGTTGTCGTACATACCTGCTGTCTAATGTACCCCAGCCAATATCAGGCAAAAACCAGTGATTAGAGCTAAAACTTATTTCCTGCATACTCCCTTTTATTCCTTTATAAAATAAAATGTCGCTATCAAGAAAAATTGCACGGTTCTCTATAGGATGAGTAATATAGCACAATAGCCGTTTACCTAATGGCGCTACTTCAGCATAAGAATATAAGGCGCTTTTTTGCTGATGTTTAACATTCTGAATATTCTGATCCCATTTTACTATTTTAACAAAACTGCCTAAAGATTCTAATATTTTAATATCTGAGTCGGTGTAGGTACCATCAGAATATATATACCAGTTTTTTGGATAGCCATACCATTTTAGTAGTGATAGTATGCTTAAAACTTGTTCTTCTATATCTCGGCTACAAGAAAAACTAACAAAATCAAAATCTGTTTTTTCTTCGTAATTCAGTTTAAATCTATCTTTCCAGTCTGGTAGTTGCTTAATTAAATTGGAAAAATTTTTTCTTTTATAGGCGGCGACTCTTACTGTTACCCTACGTCTAAATCCATCTACATATTTCATTGATTTTGAGTATATTTATATACTTGCTCATTATATAAAAGGTAAATATAAAGAAAATATGATTATTCTATCATTACCTTACTTTTATTCTATTAAAGCGAGAATCATATCCTCGTATTGATTCTTTAAATTATTCCACTCAAATTTTTTTATCGTAAACTCACTCCTTTTTATCATGTCATCCGGACGTTTTTCCTGCGATAATAACTCTTTTAAAATACTACTTAACGTCCCTTCTTTTGTTAAATCAGCATAATAACCATATTCTTCAAGTATAAAACGAGACACTTCATAGTCATGCGCAACTATAGGAAGCCCATAAGAGAGCGCTTCCAGGTATACCCTTCCAAAACCTTCTCCGGTAGAACACAAAACAAAAACATCAGCAATCTGGTAGTAACTGGCTACAACCTGCGCTGGCACAGACTTAAAAATAAAATTTTCCTCGCCCAATAGTTCTTTTGCTAAATCAAAAATAGCAGGGCTCTCTTCATCTATTTGCCCTAATACTATTAGAATAGGGGTGGGACTTTGTAACTTGCTTATCTCTTTTACCAGATAATCCACTCTTTTATGCGACTTATTTATAGCACATACAGATAGAATTATTTTTCTGTCTGTTGGAATGGTTAGTGTATATTTCAGGTTTATAATTTCTTGGGGAGTAAGCAATTCTAGTTTCTTAGTATTTACCCCTTGTGGGATCAGAGTTTGTTTTTCCAGGGGTTCTCCGGCGTTAAGAGCTTCTTGTAGGTATGAAGGCGTTCCCTGATGTATGTGATCCCAACGAGGGAAAGGTGGGCTGGTAGGTGCTCCATTACAAACAAGTGTTTTGTATTTGAATTTAAATATCTTTTTTCCCCACCATAGAAAATTGCCTAACATCCCATCGCTAAAGTAGATAACTTTAGGTTTGTAAAGCATGATATAGGGAATCATACTAATAAAAAAAGTAACAGACTCCCAAAAATAGGCCCCCCTTCCTGATAAATTTCCTAAAAATTTCCCAAATGACGAATAGCGGGAAATGTTCCAAAGCGTTTTTTCATTTTTTGAAGTCTTTCCCTTTCCTTTGCATAAAATCAAATCAAATTTCTGAGAATCTTTTAGCGAATCGAAACTCTCTCTGGTAAAAGTCTCAAAGCCCCTATTAACCTGTCCAAGGCCGGGGCATACTATAAAAACTTTAGGTTTAGTTGCAGTAGCCATTACTAAAATTTTGAATATATCATTCGTTTATAAAAGCGTATAATTTTTCAGAAACTTTTTTAGTCTCAAAGTTTTCCATAAGAACTGGCAAAAAATCTATCGCTGTTTTCTTGGCGGCTCCTTTGTTATTCATTAAATACTCTAAGTACTTTGCTAGTTCAATTGCATCATTCTTTTGAAATATAAACCCACAATTCCACTTTTTTATAAAATGGTGGCAGGCGGCATACTCTGGCCCTATAGATAAAACAGGAACGCCAAAGGACAAATAGTCGGTAACTTTAGTTTGTATTGAGCTTTTAATCAAATCTTTTTCTTTCTCCTCAAATGAAGATGCAACAATTAAAATATCTTTTTGAGGCAAAAAATTTCGTAATTCCTCATAAGGAATCCAATCCCCGTTTATTACTTTATTTTCTTCCCAATATTGTTTGTATGTGTCCCAAAAATATGGCATAGTATACAATGTAAAGTTTATATTAATATTTCTGTCTTTTAATAGTTTTAAGGCCTTTGCTACTAGTTTTACGGCATCAATATGCATGGGCCATATAGAGCCGGCATAGGCAATTTCAAAGCTATCAGAGTTACTATTTGGCAAAGCAAAAATCTTATCTTTATCAATAGGATTATGAGCAATAAAACATTCTTTTACTCTTATTTTTAAAGCTTCTTCAAATAGTTCTTTTAATTGCTCGCTAATCATAATCCATTTATTAGCATTTTTTAATAAGTTTAAAGATTTTTTCGTAACGGATTCTTTATCGTATGTAAGTCCATAATCCATATAGTAAACTATATATGGTAATTTAGGATAAGCCGCTAAAATTCTTTGAGAATATATAAGTATTATTGAAGAAATAGGACAAATCAGGATTATATCCGGTTTAAATTTATTTATTTCTGATTTGGAGATAGGATAGTATTTTAATAGTATATCGGACAGAAGACTTATTAAATTATTAACTACTTTAAAGACGATAGATTTTCTGCCAATTGGTTTGTAAAATTTATCTTTAAATATTATAAGCGATTTATTGGCGCGTTTTTTATCAGGAATATCTTTAAAAGTGGAGGATGGACAGAGGTGGCAAATATTATCAGCGTTATAATTCTTGAAAAGATTATATAAAGTGAGATCGGCTCCGGCCCCGGGTGTTAGAGAGGCTTCAGTGATAAATAATATCTTTTTATCAGTTTGCATCAGCGCGCTAGTCTTCTTAACTAGCTAAACTATTTTTATTTTTACTTCCCACGCTTTTACTATCTCTTCAAAAGTATCTTTTAATGATTTGGTAATGCTCCATCCGGGATAATGGCTCTTCATTTTTCTCAAATCGCTGTAATAGCAAATATGGTCGCCTTCCCGGTTTTTATCAATATAAATGTAATTCATTTTTTTGCCTGAAACAAACTCGGATAATGCAAATGCTTCTAATATAGAGCAGGTGTTGTCTTTACCCCCTCCCAGATTATATACCTCGGCTACTCTGGGGGCATTTATAAACTCTTCAATGAACCGAGCTACGTCATAAGAGTGTATATTATCCCTTACTTGTTTGCCTTTATAACCATATATATTATAAGTTTTTTCTTCAAGGTTACACTTAATAAGGTAACTTAAAAAACCATGAAGCTCCACTCCGCTATGGTTGGGTCCCGTCAGACAGCCTCCTCTTAAACATGCAGTAGGAATATTGAAATACCTTCCATATTCCTGCACCATAACGTCAGCAGCAACCTTAGAAGCCCCAAACAAAGAGTGTTTAGATTGATCAATGGTAAAATTTTCCGCAATGCCATTTACATATATATCATCATCATAATCCCATCTGGTATCCAACTCCTTCATTTTAATTTGGTTTGGAGCGTCGCCGTAAACTTTGTTTGTGGACATATGAATAAAAGGTGATTCAGGGCAGTTTTGCCTTACTGCTTCTAACAAGTTTAAAGTTCCAACAGCATTTGTATCAAAATCATCAAAAGGGATTGAGGCTGCCCTATCGTGACTTGGCTGGGCCGCAGTATGCACAATAGCGTTTGGTTTAATCTTTTTTAACAAATCTAGGACCCCTGCTCTGTTCCTTATATCTAATTCGTGATGAATGAAATTCTTTATGCTATATTCAAGCCTTTTCTGGTTCCATCGGGTATCTCCCTGTGGGCCAAAAAAAACAGATCTTTGATTATTATCTAATCCGTGTATCTCCCATCCTAAAGTTGCAAGGTGAATACATACTTCTGATCCGATAAGCCCTGATGATCCGGTAACTAAAACTTTTTTCATTATATTTAAAAATTAATAAATAATTTAAATACGTTCTTAATAGTAAAGTTGGAATTATTTTAAAGAATATCCATAACTTTCTATAAAAGGCTTCCAAAAATCAAAATCATATTTCCACCATGCATGACACCCCATAGGTAGATTTTCGTTATTAAGCTTAAAAAGATAGGCTGGATTTGCTTCAAAACTAAATTTTAAAGCCTCGTCAATCGGAGCTAATTTAAATCCCTTATGCGCTCGTTCGGAAATAATAATATCTTCATTTACATTACAAAACTTTTGAATAGTATAATTTTCTCCTAATTGATTTCTTACCCAATGATAAGGCCTTTTACTATATGCTCTTAATAAAGCAAAGTAAGTGGCATTATCTATAGGTTCTTTATAAAACATTTTTCTAATAAGCTGTTGCATAGATTTGATTTTTCTTAACGAAAAGCCCGAATTACCTACAGATAATAACTGTGCATCAGCTGTTGCCCCACTATAACCTTCAAACCATGGCGCTCCAATATAATCATATTCTTTAGTACACCAGTACTGTAATTCGTCTTTAAAAACAAAAGCATCCAATTCATAAGTTAGTAAATAGTCATATTCATTAAAAAGGCTGTAAAAATATTGGCTTAACTTTAATTTATTGTAATTTAAAACACTACTTAACCATTTTGGATCAACATAAATTATATTAAAATTAGGAACATAGCTTTTATATACATCTAAATTCAGGTTTTGAGGAACAACGATTTTTATAGGATAATTTCCCAAAACTTTAAAGCATTGTTGAAAAGATATTAACTCATACTCCGAAGGATTAGGCTTATGTGTAACTATTGTAATGACACAATTTTTATACATTTCCAGTGATAAAAAATTTGAAGGTGATTTGTATTCTTTTAGATATACGCTTAGCTAATGATTTTTTTGGCAATGGTTTTCCTAATTCAGGGTAATAGTAGACTTTCATTTTTTTAATTTTTTCAACAAAGTTTTCTTTTAATAACTTATTGTAAAGATCGAAAAGAGGTTGTAAGTCAGGTCTGTTTATAAAATTATATCTGGTTAAATAAGAGCAAATTTTTGTAGGATTATCAAAATGATAGCTGCTGAAATGGAAAAACCTTAATTGGTAATTCTTGTTTATAATATAATTTCCATCAGTTGCTTCTAGATATCTTTCATGTAAATTCCAATTAGCCATATTATAACCCAAGTGTTTCAATATATAGTAATTATCATAAAAACAAGGGACATAATTAATCCATAACTGGTCATAGAACATATTAACAGAAAAATTATTAAAACCATATTTTACTACACGGGCATGCCACCAGTTTAAAAAATCAGAAACATTCTGATACTTACTTAATGCTATAAATCCGAGATTAAAAACACCTCCTCTTAAGGTATGGTAATCTGTTGGAGTAAATTCATCGTCAATAGGAGTGCAAGTATGAGGAGTAATTATTATATTTTTTTCAGTAAGCATATTAATTACTTCTTCAAAACGACTAGTTACTAAAATATCGGGGTCTATATAAATAACATTTTGCGCCTGGTAATTTTTAAATAAATAATGAAAATAAGAAGGTTTAACGGCAGTGTTTAACTCAGAAATGCTGTATTTTGAGTTAAGTTCGGCAAAGTTAGTTACATTAATATCTTCCACGAGGATAATTGTAAACTTAGAAAATATAGAATAATCTAATTCGTCTGTGTATTTATCAACTAAACCTATCACAAATGTAAAATCAGGATGATACTTTAAAAATGAATCACCTAATGTTTTAGCATGAGCTAAATAATTATTTGAGCATAGTGTAAATGCAATATTCATTATAATTCAGTTAATAGTTTGATGATCTTTCCAAGTTATAAGGGATTATAGTACTCTTTTTCTTTCTAAAACATGATTTACAGCATTTATAACAATCTCAGGGTTTATTTCAGCTGCTTTAAAGCCATCATCTGCATAAATAATAGTCACATTTTTACCATGCATATAGTTACCACTATAAGGCATATACCTAATGAAATTTCTAAACTCACCCAGCAATATTATTCCGAATGTCCCAACAGCATTTGCCATATGTGCTGGGCCGCTATCTATACCAATAAAAATCTGTGATCGCTTAATTACTTCCGCTGTTTCAAGAAGTGATAATTTATTGCAGAGATTTATGAATTTGGAAGAAGAAATTTCAAGTTCCGAGGATATTCCAATCTCAATAATGGAGATACTATGCTGAGAAATAATAGTTTCAATTACATATTTCCATTTTAGGTTTGAATAATTTTTAATTGCCTCATTTGACGAACAATGGATTGTAATGTATTCTTTGGGTAAAGCTAGGGAGTCTATATTTCTTTTCACATCTTCAGGAATATAAAGAACAGGTTGGTCTTCAATAGGAGGTAGGAAAATAGTAGCACCAAATGCTGTAATGATATTTCCGAAGTTAAAATAATTATCTAATGTGATATTAAGATTTGATTTGTCTTTTTTTAAAGGAATCCCGCAGGTGGGGCAAATCCTGCCTTGAATATGTAAATCAAAAATTTTATCATACTTAAAAAAATATTTGAGAAGTATCCATTCTGTAAGACAGTAAACTGTCATAACCTTATTAATGTTAGGATTATATTTTACTAATTCACTATAAGATTTTTTAATATTCCATATTATATAATCATTAGGAAATTTTTGACGCACATACCTGGAAATGGGTTCACAAGCTATAACATCCCCAAAATGCTCAATAAGATTTATTACTACTATTTTTTTTCCTTTTATTTTCAAGTAAACCTTCAAAAATAGAAGATTTAAAAAATTAGAAATAAAGGAAGAAACTATATTTTTAAGGTGTTTGGATTCTCCCTTTTGAATCATCCACTTTATAAATTTTAAGTAAAAAAAATTACTTTTTAGTTTCTCAAACATTCTTACCAGCGGGATTTCTTTGTTTTGGAGAATTCGGCTTCTGCAAGTTTAATGGGGGAAATAAGCGAGGTCTCGTGTAAAGCTATAATGTCATAATGCCAATCATAATTATATTTATTATTAAAGCAAATTTCTTCAAGTAGCTTAATACTTTCCCTATCATAACCAGTCATAAAGTGGCTAAATGTACCAAATTTAGTATACCATATAAATCTGTTATAACCACTATTAATCAAAGCTTCAAAATGGTCTGATCCATTATTGCCAGTATTGCGGCACAAAATAGGGTGCCATTCAAAAATTACTGAAGGGTTAAATTTTTTTAATAGTTGTGTAGCTCCTTTTAATATTTTTCCATCATACCCATCAACATCAATTTTAAGCATATCTAATTGCTTTAAATTTGATATTTGCAAAACTGTATCGAGAGTTTGAGATTGAGTACTAACTTCTCCTTGAGCGCTTGCGGTGCCTGAATGAATTCTGACAAGTTCTTTTGACTTTTCTACCTTATCAGAGAGCAACGCTTTTATAAATGTGCCATTTTTAAATTGTGAAAGATTGTTTTCAAGATATTTAAAAAATTCCTCGTCGCCATCTATACAGTAAAACTCGTTTATCATATCTTGGCAATTGCTTTGCAATAAAAGAATTGTATCACCAATAGATGCTCCAATGTCTATAATAGTTATCGTTTTTTTTTTTACTAAATTGGTTTGATAAGCAAGCTCTACTATTGGGTTATTTAAAGTTTTAAATCTCCGCATAAAATATGGATAAGTGAAGCCATAATTGGCTATGACATCATATCCATGAATTTTAGTCAGTATTGATTGACCAGAAAATTTAACAAGCCCTTCCTGCCATTTTTTCTCCCAAATTTTAGAAAAGTAGCTTGATTTTTCTGATAATAGATAAAGCTTAATTAAATTATTGTAATAAAAACTGGCTTTTTTGTTATATGAAATATCCATTTATAATAATTTTATATATCAATAATCTCCCAATCTGCAAATTCAGGCCCCATCACACCTTTCCATTGATTTGCCGGATATTTAGACATTTTCGGAGAAGTATTCTCGACGGTAAAAGAAATATCGTTTTCTGAGGAAAATATAAGTCTTTGGTTAGGAACATCCCCCACTATTAAAAGATAGTATGAGCCTATGTTAAGTGAAAAAGGCTTTATTTTGCATTTAGATTTCCACGAGCCTATTTGGCGGAAGGGTGTTGATTGAGCATTAACCCCAAAACTATCAGAAGAATGTAATACTATGTCTCCTTTTGCATTTAATATAAGCATGCCAATAGCAAAATCATTGAAATTAATATAGGTTTCATAATTTACTTCGATTATAAATTCTTTTGTTATATCGATGTGACCAGAAATGATCCTACCGTTTTGAAATATTTTTATAGATATGAGTTTACTCGTTTCATCGCCCGGAGCAATAGAGTTTGGCCAAGTTATTTCGCCGCTTTTTACGCTGGCATTTTTATTTAAGTACAAATCAACTATTTCAGAAACATTGCTCATAGCTATTAATCTCCCTTTATCTAATAGTTGGGCCTTCTGGCAAAGTTTGCTTATAGCGCCCATATCATGACTAACAAAAAGTATTGTTCGCCCGTCCTTTCGGCTCACATCTTCCATTTTACCAAGACATTTTTTCTGAAATTCCCCGTCGCCAACAGCAAGTACTTCATCAATAATAAGAATTTCTGGTTCCAAATGGGCGGCTACTGCAAAGGCCAGCCTGACATACATACCAGAAGAATATCTTTTTACAGGTGTATCAATAAACTTTTCTATACCAGAAAAGGCAACAATTTCGTCAAACTTACTTTTAATCTCGGTACGTTTCATCCCTAATATAGTTCCGTTAAGAAAAATGTTCTCTCTGCCTGTTAGTTCTGGGTGAAACCCTGTGCCAACTTCTAGCAATGACGATACCCTTCCGTTAATTTCTATTTTTCCAGTTGTAGGTTCTGTTATACGAGAAAGTATTTTAAATAAAGTACTCTTGCCTGCTCCGTTTCTTCCTATAACTCCTACAACCTCCCCTTTTTTTACCTCAAACGAAATGTCTTTAAGCGCCCAAAAATCAATTTCTTTTTCGGAAGTTTTACTGTTTGAGAATAAATTTGTTAAAGTTTCGCTAAGGCTTCCTTTGGTTGATGTCCCGATTTTATATAATTTTGAAAGTTCCTCTACTTTAATTGCTATATCAGACATTTCTTACCTATGTATTGTTATTTGTGTTAATTAAAAAGCTCCAATCCTTCATCATTTTATATTTTGCAAAAAGATCCTCATTAGTAACAAATATAATATAAAAACCAAAGAAATGTAATTAATGTAGATTTTCGAGTTATTAGTATTTATTCCCATGAATTACGTTTATAGAAAAATACAAATATCTCTTTTGCCGTAAAATAAATCGTCTTGTTCATTTGTGACGAAAATTAGAGATTTTATTTTTTTTGTCTTTCTAGCGAATTAAACCAAATACTATTTACAAATATAGAATTGAAATAAGTGTCAGCATATATAAAATAACCAACTGATGACATAAACTCAAGAAAGGCTAAATTTTTAGGTTTTATATGGGTTTCAGTATATATACAAGTCTCTGCGCAAATGACAGGAATAGGATATTTAGTAAAATCAAGTGTTTTTAATACTTGTAAATCCCATCCTTCTATATCAATAGAAAGGAGTTCAGGATAGGTATCAAAATTTTCGCTAATAATAGTATTTATATTTAGTAATTTAACTTTGCTGATTTTAATCATTTTATAAGTTCCACTACTGTTTCTTCTTTCCGCTTCTTCTTTATCGAAGGTGCTTAAACCTTTTTGTTCAAAAACATAAAAGTCTATTTCTTCATTAGTAGTAGTTACACCAACTCCGCAATTTAATGTTTTATCTTCTGGCCTATATAGCTTAATATTAGGAATTAGCAGTTCATTTGCTTCAACTAATACACCTCTTGAGCCATTCTGATAGAATAAGAAGGTATTATTAACTTCAGTAGGATCGCTAGCGCCAATATCCAAATAAGCTGGTTTAGAAATACCTACTTCATTAAAAAGAGTTTTAATTATCAAATCTTCCCCTCCATCATGTGAAAATGAATTAAAAGCTACTGTTACTTTTGGTTTAATAAATATAAATACTATATTTTTTATTAAATTTTTAATTACTCTTATCATTCTATTTAATTTTTATAATACTATACTTTGTACATTTTGGGTAATAGAGAAGTAAAATTGTTTCTGTGGGAGCTATATTTTATTTTCAACTAGGGAATAGATAAAATACAAACCAATGCTTCATCAATAATGAAAATAGCTTGTTCCACATGTACGGCAATGGCAAAGGGCCGTCTTATAATATGTATTACCCCGAAATATTTTTTAATAGGAACATCTATAAATTTTCTATACCCCAAAATGCAATTATTTCATCAAACTTTTCTTTTATTTAAGTATGTTTCATTTCCAATATAGTTCTGCTTAGAAAAATATTAGGTTTACCAATTAGTTCGGGATTGAACCAGAACTAACTGGTAGTAATAAAGGTACCTTCCAATTAATTTCAATTCTGCCTGTGATAGGTTCAGTATCAAGGCACTTTTACTTGCTCCATTTTTACATATAACACTTATAAATCCAACTTTTTTATTTCAAATGAAATGCCTTTTGGCACCCCAAAATCAATCTCTTTTTTTAAATTTTATTATTTGAGAAGAAATTTGTTAAAAGTTTCGGTAAGTCTTCCCATAGTTGATGTCTCTATTTTATATAATTTTGAGATTTTTTTATTTTTATTGCTGTATCAGACATCATGCGCTTGTATATTGTCGAATAAAAAGTCAAAGGTTATTTACTTTTTAGCAAAAGCAAAGCTACTTGAGGCAAATATAGAACAAAAACAAAAGAAATATAATTAGTGCATTTTTTAAATTGCCACTAGCATTTATTCAGCTTATAAGATGTTTTTTAATCATTTTTAGATCTATTCCTTGAAGCTTTACTTTTTTTTGTATTATTAATAAGTGAGCGATTATATTCATAAAAATCATAATGTATCAACATTTTTTATGATTTGTGTGTCGGGCAAAATAGCCCGTAGTGGATAATTAAAAAATTTCTGGCCTGCAAGTCTCCTTCACGAGACTGAGTATTTTATTTCCAAGGCAATATAACGTCTTTGTGCTACTATTATCTCACAAACGCTGCTTCTTACAATAAAACAATTCAATGGCCTAAACTAGATATCCGAACAACTTTTTAAATGAAAGAGATTTAGATATTTAAACTCTAAAGACATAAGTACCTATCCATTTTATGACATTTTAAACAATTAAATATAAGATATAATTACAATAAATAGTATGGGAACACTAGGTATGTTATGGGATAATTATAAAGTTATCCTAGTAAGATTAAGGCAAGGCAATTGCCCCTTTAACGAAATAGAAAAAGAAACCATGCCATCATTGGGCGGAAAATTTGGGTCAAGGGCTGGTGCAATAGCTGGACATACATTGCTTCAGCTATTATTAGATATGCAATACGATAACCTCTTAACAATTGTCTTAAAAGACAAAAGTAAGTTGCTTTCCATTGATAATATTGATTACGTTACTCTACAATTGGAGAAATAACAATTTTAGCTATTTCATTTAGTGAAAACTCCAATATATATGCTGGGAAATCTGAAAAGGTAGAGCGGTTGGCGTTGCAATATTCCCAAAATTCATTCTTGTTGGTTTCTGGCAGGAAACAAAGTTTTCCACTTGGATATATGTATTGTTTATTTTCTGTAACAACATAAAAATTAACGAATTGACCGTTTAAAACTCGGTTATCTTTTGTTGTAAGTTCAATGTATTGAAATCTGTAATTTGACAGATCGTAAATGATAATATTAGACATAGCAGATATAGGTTAAGTGAAAAAATTGGTTTAAAAAGTCTTTCAATATATGGAAACTAAACAATTAAGCAAAATTTCTTATCAATAATGAGTTTACAACTCCTATATGAAAAACGGTATCAAAGGGTAGTTTTTGCTCAATAAGTAAAAAATACCTACCTTTTTATCTCTGTGAATTTAGTTACAAGTATAATAACCGTCATTTACAAAAAGACGCACTTCGTGAAATGCTAGTAAACGCTGTAAATTCAGAAAGTTATTTGATAAACTACAAGCCCGTAGGAAATCCGAGGCAACTTGTTGAGAAAAAGAAGGTAACGAAAAGTAAAATGTCATAAAATGGATAGGTACGAAGACATATTATCCTTAATAAAACCTCAATAAACTAACTAGTGCATTAGTAGCTTAAAACTACAAATTATTTAATAGTTTTTAATATCTTTATGCGAATGGGGTATGAGTGTAAATGATTTTATTATAAAATGTCAGTTATTTATGATTATAAAAATTAAAAGAAGAATAGAATCTCTAGTTATTTCATTTTTCAATTTTATTCTTCGAATATTAAACAAGCTTGCAAAATTAGTTAGGATGGATCTTAATGAATTGTATATCAATTATCTATTTTCTAGTTCTATTTATAACTCTCATTTATTTTCTAAAAAAATTCAAAATAATTACATATCTCATTTGCCAGATAGATATAGTATAAACTTACAACTATATAATGCTCAAATTAATTTTTTTGAACACAAAGATTTGAATAACTGGATTGAGGGTAACTATATCAACAATATAGGTGATATAAGTAGATTTTTTTTCTTAAATCTTTGTATAGATTATTTACTGGAAGAAAATATACATGGTAATGTCGCCGAATTAGGCGTCTATAAGGGGAATTCAGCTTTTTTATTGGCTAAATATGCAGAACGTGTAAACTCGAAATGTTATTTATTTGATACTTTTGAAGGATTTGATAAACGAGATTTAGTTAATCTTGATTTAAATGTAAAAAAAACAGCATTTGATGATACTTCCTTAGATTATGTAAAAAAGATTGTAAACCATGATAAATATGTTGTATTTGTTAAAGGATATTTTCCTGAAAGCCTGAATCAGGTAAAGTTAGAAAATGATTTTAGTTTAGTTCATATAGATTGTGATCTCGAAAAACCATTCATAGATTCCCTAAATTATTTTTACCCAAAAATTAAAAAAGGAGGATTTTTAATAATGCATGACCATTCAAGTTTACATTGGCTAGGAGGAAAGCAAGCTATTGATAACTTTTTTTCAGATAAGCCAGAATCAATTATTCCAATTCCCGATAAATCAGGTACATGTGTTATTCGTAAAGTATAATTGCCTAATTTTAATTTATTAATAAATATACATATAAATAAAATTCAAAAGAGCATTTTTGAATGGGCAAACTTCCGTTTATAGTTTTTTTGTTAACTAACATAGACACCTACTAGAATCTCCGACCGAGGGTCCGCATAATTAGAGTACCTTCTTAAAATTACTGTCAAAAATTATTCAGCTAATTAAGATATTCTTTAATAATTTTTTTTCCGGGTTAAGGCCAATTTTAGCCATTATTGTAGCATGTGCATTTACTCCCATGTCTTTCCATTTATCTCTGGCTTGCCATGCTTTTTCCATAGCTTTATCAAATGAATTAAAATTAGCTCCATCAGCAATATAACCGCTTATATTTTCTTCTATAAACTCTGTGTTGCCTCCAACATCAGTTACCACAGCCATACGTCCACATACCATTGCTTCTGCTAGTGCAAGGGGAGAACCTTCCCGGAGAGAAGGCAACAATAGTATATGATTTACTTTCCAAATCTCTCGTATATTGTTTACATGGCCACAAAAACTCACTCTCCCCTCTAATTGATAAAATTTTACAAGATTCTTTATATAATCTTCATCAGGGCCTTGTCCGTACAAGTTTAAATGCCAAGCCCTAGTTTTCCATTTATCATTACTCAAAACCTGTAATAGAATATCCTGGCCCTTAAAATTGCACTCCAGCCTTGCTACTTGTGCAAATAAAATAGTTGTTGTAGAGTAAGGATATTCAATAATATCGTTACTATCAATATTTACAGGGTTATTAATAATAATGCTATTATCAAATCTATAGCATAGTTGCCTTTCTGTTACTATCTTATTTCTTTCCGATACAAAAAAAACAGTAGAAGCGTTACTAAAAACCTTAATTGATTTTAAGATAGTCTCCTTATCCAATGTTCTATGCTCGTCGTTGTATTGGCAAATAATATAATACTTCTTTTTGTTTTTAATAAGCCAGGTATACAATTCATTTATTCCAATAAAATCATATGTGCCCCCCTGACTTATAATAATGTGGTCAGGACTAAACTTTTTAAGTCTATTAACGGGAAAGTGCAAAAAGAACCAGGAAAACTCCGAAATAATTTTATATCTAATCTTACTAATAATACTATTTCCTCTGGGTTTCAATCTTTTTCTGAGAACTGTTTCAGCGCCACATTTTTTTAATTCTTCTATTTTTTCAGGAAGGGTGCCCCAGTCAAAAGTAATAGTTTGTATAGTGTGGCCCTCTATCAGTGCATACTTTGCTGCCTTTGCCCATAAGTCCTCACTTCCGCCCCACGAAAACCCGCCCATAGTAGAGATAAAACTTATTTTTTTACTCATTATTACCTTTTTTAATTTAAACAAGCCTTATCAATACCCATAAATTAAATGTACCAGTTGTTTTATTACTATTTTGCTTTTATTCCTATATAAAAAAACAATTAAAAAAGGGAAAAACTTTTTTTGTAATAGAGATTTATCTTTATCAAAAGCGCAATCAATGTTATTGTACGAGTATCCTCCCTGGCTAAACATAGATACCGTTATATTAATATAGTTATGTTTGATAGTTTTATTATTAAACCATTTCATGTTAAAGGCATAGTCTGCATAAATCTTATATTGAGTTTCAAATTTGTTAAGTTTATTAAAAACTTCTTTTCGCGTAAAAATAGCCTGATGACAAATATTCCAATGCAGTAATCTGTAACTGGTAAATTTTCCGCCATATATATCTTCTGTACCATTTAGCGACACATTTCCATAAATTACATCATGTTTTTCAAAAAGTTTGGATTTATTAAATATATTATTCAGAACTTCACTATTATATAACCTATCATCGCTTCCTAAAAAAAGCAAAAAATCTCCTTTAGCTATATCAATACCCTTATTCATGGCATCATAAATACCATTGTCTTTTTCGGAAATGTAATGGATGAAGGAGTGAATCGATTGATATTTTTTTATAATAGTCAATGTGCCATCGGTCGATTCATTATCAATAATAATAATCTCCAAACTTGAATAAGTTTGAGAAATACAACTATCCAGGCAGGCAGGTAAAGTTTCTTTTGAATTGAAAGTAGGGATGATGATGGATATTTTAGGAAACATTACTATTAGCTAAAATTTATTCATATAGTCAATAACGCTGAGTATATCATCTGTAGTATGAAAATAGGAGATAGGAAGACTTAATGTAGTAGCGTGAATTTCTTCGGCAATTGGAAAATCTTTTCCTTTAAAAACTTCCTCCATGGCTTTTTGTTTGTGTGGCGCTACTGGATAGTGAATTTCTGTTTTAATATTATTTTTTAATAAATAATCTTTCAAGTCATCTCTTTTTGGGTGTCTTACAGTGAATATGTGGTAAACATCAAAATGATCTTTATGAATTGATGGTTTAATGAAGTCTTCTTTTAGATTATCAATATAAATTTTGGATAGGACTCGTTTATGTGCGTTAATTTCATCTAGTTTCTTAAGCTTCACAGACAAAAAGCCCGCTTGTAATTCATCTAGTCTGGAATTATACCCTACTAGTTCATTATAATATTTTATTTCTGATCCGTAATTGCGTAGTTTTTTTAGAATATGATAATTATCATAGTTATTAGTAGTAACACCCCCGGCGTCTCCTAATGCTCCTAAGTTTTTTGTCGGGTAAAAACTAAATGCTCCCAAGTCTCCCAAAGTGCCCGCTTTCTCGTTTTTGTACATTGCGCCATGAGCCTGGGCGCAGTCTTCAATAATTTTTAAATTGTATTTGGAGGCGAGCATTTTTATAGGCGCCATATCGCATACCTTCCCATATAAGTGTACTACCAATATAGCCTTTGTTTTCGAAGTAATAGCATCTTCTATTTTTGCAGGGTCGATGTTATAAGTAGAAATATCAGGTTCAACAAGTATAGGTATATTATTACTATGTAGTATTGATAGGATGGTTGCAATATAAGTGTTAGAAGGTACTATTATTTCAGAATTTTTATCAAAATTTAAAGCTTTTATTGCGAGAGTTAAAGCGTCTAACCCTGATGCAACACCAACGCAATAGAGAGAATTACAATAGTGGGAGAATTCTTTTTCAAATGTCTCTACTTTTTTTCCAAGTACAAACCAGCCACTTTGTAAAGTTTGGTTAAAGGAATTTTGATATTCTTCGAAGAAAGGTTTATTAAGTTTGTTTAAATTTTCATACTCAATTATATGGCTCATAAATATAATCTTTGTCATCAAAATACTCCGAAGCTAAAATCATTAGCATGGCATCCGGGCTAAAATCGTGCATAGTATGCCAGTCTTTTGTCTCCAGAATTAAACATTTGTTAGGCTTATCCAACAAATATTCTTGTTTTTCTTTGCCATCGTTATTAAATATTGTACATCTTCCGCTTAAACATATTGCCGCTTGTATAGTAGTATGGTGTCTGTGCCCCCCTCTTATAGACTCATCCACCCCATAAATGTAAAAAATACGTTTAATCTGAAATGGAATTACTTTTTCTATTACTGTAAGATTGCCTCTTTTATCAGTAAATGTTTTTAGATCAATTAAGTAAGCCATGCAGGGTTATTTAGATGTTTTTTTTACGTTATAATAATTATAATTATTTATTTTATTTTTTAATTCAATTAACGTCAATATTTTTATAAAAGATTTGATATTCATTAATAAATCAACTACCCATATTTTTATGTAATCTTTTATACTCCAAGGTAGCTTAGACGTAAACTCTTTTGCTCCATGAGGATCGAAGGAGTTATCAATAGACTGAATTTGCTTCTTCATAGTTTCCAGCCTTACAAGATAAGGTTTATATATTAGCTTTCTTACCGCATAAGAAAGCCTGTAGTGGGAAAACAATACGATATCATTTTTGAAAAACCTGAGATAATGAAAATGGTAAAATATCACTTCAAATAGTTTTCCGGTTTTTTTTTCTTTTCCATAAAGTTTACCATTCTTTAAAAAAGGTACGTACTGTTGTATATTCCACGGAGCCATGCCTCCGCCCAAATGTTGTAGTTCATGAACGCCGTCAAACTTTGTTACCCAGTCATCTAAATATTTCTGATCTCCGAATTTATTGTCTTCATATCTTGCATAGCACCATTCCAGGCAGGCATTTCTCCACCAGTTTAGTACCTTCATTCCATTCATATCATTCTTAAATGTAACAAACTGAACACAATATTTGCCGCTTATGGCAAATTGCAAATAATCTGGGGAATACCTATGTTCGGTAATAAGTACAGATTTATTACCCATTTCTTCAATAAGTACTTTTGGGTTTGAATAAAATTGCATATCCGCATCTATGTAGGTGCATATTTCCAGATTATATTTTTCTATACAGAATAAAATAATGGAAGGCGTACAGGTCCAGCAATATTCCGCAGCCGTTCTCGAAGGTTTTATCTTTAACAATTCATCGTCTTCAAACTCGTTTAACGAAATAATGATAGTATTATGTAGATTTAATTCTCTAAGAATTTTATGGCTTCTGTCATCAAAAGCAAAAATATACAGTTTGAAATCTTCACACGTTTCTTTTAAAGAATGATAAAGAGCTACACCCCGGCTTAAATAATTAGAGTCGAATAATGTGCAAAAATTAAGCATTATTGTAGTTTAGTGAAAAAGTCATAATAGTAAACTCTTCTTTTTAAAAAATAGTCCTTTCCATTGTATATAAAATTTTCCAGATTTTTGGGGAGGATCAATAGCGCTATCGAAATTTATTATTAGTTCATACCTTTCTTCTAGTAGTAGAATGAATTTTTCATAATTAAATAACCATGCCGGATAAGAAGCCTCATAAATTTCTGCAGGCACCCTCTGCACACTAATAATATCCTCAGAGCTGTTAATAAATGCAGTTCTATCAAACAGGATATACTCAAAATCATAATTTATTATTTCTTTAATTACTTCTGCAGGTTTTTCTAGGTAAGGGAGCACAGAAGATGCAAGAATTACTTTTGCCTGAGTTCTTTTTTCGCAGTCCGAAATGTTGTTATAAAATTTAAGTTCGGAGTTAGAAATAAATTGGTTGCCGTATTCTACAAAATGTTTTTGTTCAACTATATTCCAATTAATAGATATTAAACCGTTTAAGAAATTACGATTCTGGAAATAGGTACTTCCTAAAGACCCCCCAAAGTCAATAATATTTAGCTTATTGTTATTTTCAATAGCGATTTTGAGCAAGACAGCTAAGAGTGGCCATGAGTATTGGACCTCATTAAATATAACAGAGTCGCGCTCATAAACAGCTTCTCCATTTTTAACTTTTAGGGCTGATGTTTTTACTTTCTCAAAGATAAGGGCATCATTATATCCTTTACATTCCTGCAAGGCATCCTGCCAGGAAGTATAGTTGCAATTCCAGGTAATACTACTCTTTTCTCCCTTATTAAAATATTTGTTTTTTAAATATGGCAGAATAGGTGGGATAAATAATTTTATTGTCTCTTTCAATAATAAATAATTATATATAGTTAAAATGCTTTAATATAATATATGCTTCATTGTTAAACTTTTCAAGATTCTGTTGGCTTATTTCATTAACAAAATCTCCAATCTTACCTTTTCTTACAAAAAAGTTTTCAGGTTTCCAGTTTTTGTTGTCCCAGCCTTGTTCTACCTCTTTTTTTCTCATATTATCAAAAGAACAACCCTCAACCAAGTCTTCTAAAAAGGGTTGTTCTCTTTTTATATTGACAAACTCACACAGTCTGTTAATTTCATGTAAAGAATTAGTAAGTAAATCTTCATACTTTATATATATTATATTGGCGGCATAAGGATTCTCGAGCCATTTAGTGGCATGGATATGCCACTTACATGGCATAAGACCTTTACCTTCAGAAATCATTTCATCAAGAGAATAACGCTTATCCATTGCTTTGTTATAATGGTAATAAGAGACAACTGCGTCTCTGCCGTCCCTAACAATGTATATAACATTTTTATAGTGTGGCATAGGAAGTTCATGGCTTTTAAAAAAGCAACGATCCAAAAATCTTTTATAATATAATTCAGTATATATATCTGGGATTAATTGCTGTATGACCGAATCGTGCAATTGTTTAGGATTAATACCATAAACTATACCTGTCATTATATTTTGCATTAAGGTATTGCCGGATTTTGGAAATCCGACTATAAATACGTCTTTTTCATTAAAATCTCCTATAGGAGTTAAGGAAGTATATTTATAGATTAGCCTGTCTATAAATTTTTTGTTCTTATTGTATAAGAATAGTTTTCCCTTATTTATTAATGTTTTCATTATGATAAACTGTACGAGGCTAAAAGGTATTAGTTGTCCAGCTAAGTTTGGGGAGAAGAACACCGCTTCTCTTAATGGTAGAAAAGTATGATTCAGGAGTTCCTATGTTTTCGATCTCAAAACTCATAACATTCTCTAAACTAATTAAATTTTTCTTGTTAGGAATACCTGCATTAATTGATAAAAAATATTTTCCGATATTAAGAAAATATCCGGGTATTGTACATGAAGAAATAAAATCACCTATACCTCTTTCATTTATATCATTATTATCGGTATCATATATTTCAAATAGAGGAATTCCTTCTGCGTTGCTTAGTACAAATCCAACCCGGCAATATGAGATATTTATTAGGAAACTATAACCTATTTCAACTTTAAAAGACTCATTATAACTAAAAATCTTTGTACATAATCCTTCTTGATTTGATAATCTTATCGAATTTAATTTAAAGTCCTCAATACCAGTATTAAAAATGCCATTTTTCCAAATAATTTCCCCTTCAGTCAGGTTTTTTTCTTCACTATTCAGATATTTATATATAATATTTTTACTATCCCCTTGTGATATTATTGTTCCGCGGTCCAATAAAATACATTTAGGGCATAAATTCATTATTGCTGCCATACTATGACTTACAAATAATACAGTTAATCCTCGGTTTTTACTAACATCATTCATTTTACCAAGGCATTTTTTCTGAAAGTCAAAATCACCTACAGCCAACACCTCATCTACTATCAGAATATCAGGTTCCAAATGCGCAGCCACTGCAAAGGCAAGTCTAACATACATACCAGAAGAATATCTTTTTACAGGGGTATCTATAAACCTTTCTATCTCAGAAAACTCAACAATTTCATCAAACCGCTCCTTTATTTCAGAGCGTTTCATTCCTAATATTGTTCCGTTAAGATAAATGTTCTCTCTTCCTGTCAATTCAGGATGAAAACCTGTGCCAACTTCCAATAAAGAGGAAACCTTGCCGTTTATTTTTATAGAACCTTTAGTAGGTTCCGTAATGCGTGATAAGATTTTAAGAAGAGTACTTTTGCCGGCGCCATTTCTCCCAATAATTCCTATAGCCTCGCCTTTTTTTACTTCAAATGAGACATCTTTAAGCGCCCAGAAATCTGTTTCTTCTTGTTTTGTATTGTTAAAAAAAAGACTTTTAAAATTACGGGAAATGTTATCGCGAATATCAGCATTAAATGATTTTCCGATTTTATATAATTTTGAAACGGCTTCTACTTTTATAGCTATTTCGTGCATTTAAAATTAAACGATATCAGCCATTATGCGTTCTGTTTTTTTAAAATAGAAAAGAGAACTTACAAATAAGAGTAATATAAACGCAAAAGAAATATAACACAAATAATTAGGAGCTTCAGTGCCTAATAAACACCACCTAAAACCTTGAACTACCCCAGTCATAGGGTTAAGATAGAAAATCCATTGAAATTGTTTTTTTGCAAGTGTTACAGGATAGGCTATAGGGGTAGCATATAATCCAAATTGTACCATAAAAGGGACAATAAACTGAAAATCGCGATAGCGTATTGTAAGAGCGCTTAACCAAATACCCACTGCAAGTGATGAAATAATAGATATAAGCAAAAATAAAGGAAGAAATATAATATTTACGGAAAGAGGGTAACGATATATGATCATTAAAATAAAGAACATTATAAGCACTATTGCTAAATCTATTAAACCTACCAGAGCTTTGGAAAGTGGTATAATAAGCCTTGGGAAATAAATCTTCTGTATCATCCCCTGGGCGCCTATTATAGAGTTTCCAGCCCCACTCATTACATTGGAAAAATAATTCCAACTACACATTCCCGCCAAAGCAAATAAGGGGTATGGGATCTTACCTGTGTCCACTTTTACTGTAAAGTGAAATACTAATATAAATACAAGGAGGGTCATCAAGGGTTGTAATATACCCCATAAAAGACCAAGAAAAGTTTGGGCATATCTAACCTTAAAATCCCGCAATGCAAGTGTAAACAAGAGGTCTTTGTATTGAACCAGTTCATTAAGGTTAAGGTTAAGGCTCTTATTCCCTCCTTTTATTATGGTTTGTTGCATAAAATCTTCAAAATATTATTTTTAAAATTATTAAATCCAAACGTTTCTTCTACCATTCTTTTTACTTCAGCCGAATGTTTTGCCAATTCTTCCTCATTCTTATTTAAATAGTTGATGATAGATTGATAAATCTCTTCTTCATTTTCAGGGTTAATCAGGGTTCCAAGTTTTCCATTTAGTAAGGCGTCAACGCTACCATCCATATTTCCTCCTATTACAGGCTTGCCGGATATTAAAGCCTCCAAAAATACAATCCCAAAGCCTTCTTTGCGGGAAGCTAAAATAAAAACATCGCATAAAGCATAATATTTAGGTAAATCTTCTTCAAAAACATACCCGGTAATAATAACGTTGTTTTCTACATTATTAGCTTTAGCAAGCGTTTTTAATCTGTTTATTTCTGTCTGATCTCCCTTACCGGCAAGTATATATTTTAAAGAAGGGAATTGATTTAGTATTCGGGGTAAAACATTAATAACCCGGTCATATCCTTTATATTTTTCACTGGAGCTTAAACGGCATACAGTTAAAATAATTTTTTCTGAGCCGGTTAATTTATGTTTTTTTAATAAATCTGCTGGTTTCCCTTTTTCCTTATAAGCCTTAAAATTTTCATCAATTGTATTATGTAAAATAAAAATTTTGTCGCTATTTATTTTTTGTACTTCAACAATACGTTTTTTTGTATAGCTGCTTACTGTAATAATTTTATCACATTTATTTAATGATATTTTTTTAAGAAAAGAGAGTTTTTGCCATATTTCTATCCCATGTGTAATAAGTATAATTTCCTTTTTTGGAAATAAAGCCTTAAAAAAAATGACCAGAGGGAAAACTAAATTGATATGGCCTATAATAATTTTATCACTTTCAAAAACAAACTTTAAAGAATTAATAATAAATTTTATTTTGTTGTTTTCGGATGTATAAAGTTTAATATTATTAATAACGGGAAAGTCGTTTTTTAAATCATATAAAGAGTGGCTTATAACTTTTATATCATCCTCACTCAGGGCTCTTAAAAAGTTTTTATTAAACTTTTGAATACCTCCTATAGCAGAAAAAGCATTAAGATATAAGTATAATATTTTCATCAACCCTTATTTGTTCTCCATTCATTAACTATTACCAGGCTCCATAATCTGCCCCAGTGTATATCATCTTTCTCAAACTTATTTTTTATTTTTAGGAACTCTGTATTATTAGAGTTTTCAAGTCTTTTTACATAAGGACTTTTTTTCATCCACTGTTTAAAAGGGAAGGTAAAGCCTTGTTTGGGCCTGTTCCATATTTCTTCAGGTAAAGTATCTTTAAAAGCCTCAATAAGTAATTCTTTAGGTTTGCCCATAAATTTAATTTCAGGGGAAATGCTAAAAACAGCTTTTATAAACTCCTGATCTAAAAAAGGAACTCTTAACTCAAGAGAGTGCCACATACTCATTATATCGGAATCTTTGAGTAATTGGTTTTTCATATACATGTTTGTTTCCAGCCAACTTGCTTTGTTACCCCCATGTATCCCCTCAAGTATATTCTTGAAATACATCTTTTGCAAAATATCTTTTATATACCCTTCTTCAATGTTTAGTAGTTTAGCCGTAGTCTTAATTGAAAATAGCCCCCTTAAAAACAAATAAGTACCCAAATCATCAGGAATTGTTAAAAAAGAAAGCTTTTGATAATCATAACTTAAAAAGGGATAAGCCATATCAAAAACAAATGAAGGTAGTTTTTTAATAGTTTCTACAGAGTCTATTCTTTTGAAAGAAGGGTAACCCCCTAAAAGCTCATCTGCCCCCAAACCAGAAAGAACTACCTTAAGTCCTTCATCCTTAGCGGCTTTAGATATAAAATAAGTATTTATTCCATCCAATGTGGGCTGATCCATCGCCTCAAAAATGTCAGGAAGATTTGAATTGAAGCTATCTTCAGTGATAGTATAATAACTATGCCTGCTACCTATTTTTTTTGCAATTAAATCCTGGTATTTTTTTTCTGAATAGCCTGCCTCGTTAAAAATGATCGAAAGCGTGCGGAGATGCTCCTGATTTTTTTGAGCAGCTAATAATGCTAGGATACTCGAATCTATACCCCCACTAAGGAAAATTCCTAAGGGAGAATCTGAAATAAGATGACGTTGCACTGCGTCTAATAGTGTTTCCCTAAGTAGCTCGATTGCTTGTTTTTTATTTTGTATAGTATTGGAAAAACGGAATTCAAAATATTTTTTTATTGAATGGCTTTGTTTTTCAAATTCATATTTCAAAAAATTTCCTTGGGGAAGCATAAATACATCCTTAAGAGTAGTATAAGGTTCTGGAAGCCTTCCAAAGGTCAAAAAAAGAATTTCCCATTCTTTGTTTTCTTCAAAAGTTATATCCAAAGTTTTAAATGCCTTTACTTCAGATGCAAATATCAAGACAGAATTATTGAGGTAGTAGTATAATGGTTTTATACCCGATGGGTCTCTAACAAGGTAAAGGTTATTTTTTTTTTCGTCCTGCAGAGCAAAAGCAAACATGCCATTTAGCAGTGTAAAAGAGTCCTCACCCCATTCTTCGTATGCCTTTATAATAACTTCGCTATCTGTTTTAGAAAAAAAAGAATGGCCTTTATCCTGAAGCTTTCTTTTTATTTCCTGAAAATTATATATTTCACCATTAAAGACCAGGCTTACAGATTTGTCTTCATTGAACATAGGCTGGTGTCCATCCGAAGATAAATCAATAATAGAAAGCCTTCTGTGCCCTAAACCGCAAGCCCCATTGTGCGTTATATACACCCCTTCATCGTCAGGTCCGCCATGGCGCATACTGTTTTCCATTTTGGTTACCGAAGTAAGTAACCTGTCCCTATTTGAGTGAGGATCAATAATTCCGGCTATACGACACATAAAATCAAAAAATTAATTAAAAAACTTTTTGTAAAGCTTTTTAATTGTATTCTTACTTTTTTTATCCTCTTCATAGTACCCATATCCATGATAATACCCATAACCATACCTATACCCATATCCGTATTTGGCATCTTGAGCATAAAGATCATTTATTACTATGCTAATATTTTTAATTTTTTCTTCAGTAAATAAATTATCTATTTTTTCTAATAGCCTCATTTCTGTATACCTGTGTCTAACAATATATATATTTATATCAGAATATTTTGTAAGTAAAAAAGTATCTGCAACTAACCCAATTGGTGGAGTATCTATAATTATGTAATCATATCGTTTCTTTAATTCTTCCATTAAATAATCCATTTTTGAGGAACCAATAAGTTCTGCAGGATTTGGAGGGATAGGGCCGGCAGTAATAATATCGAAATTAGGGATAGAGGTATGATTTATAATTTCATCAATAGAGGCTTTATTGGCTAGAATGGTACTTAAACCTTGGGTATTTGAAATATTAAAATCGCTAAATAATTTAGGCTTTCTTAAATCGGCCCCAATAAGTAAAGTTTTTTTATCTGATAAGGCAATTATTGAAGCTAGATTTACTGAGCAAAAGCTTTTTCCTTCACCACTTATAGAAGATGTAATCAAAATTATTTTTTGAGCTTTTTCAGACGCCATATATTGTAAATTAATGCGTATGGAACGAAAAGCTTCTGCAATACTTGATTTAGGTTTATCAATTACTATTAGATTGGCTCTTGTCTGGTTATGGCCTACAATACCAAGGATAGGGATATCAGTTTGTTCCTGAATCTGTTCTTTACTTATTATTTTATTGTTTATAAACTTTTTACCAAAAATAAAAATCAAAGGAATTATAAAGCCGGTTATCAATGCAAAAGAATATACCGAATTACTTTTGGGCGCAATTTGAAATGCGTTCCAGGCTCTGGCCTTTTCGATAACTTTTGTATCAGCAAGGTTAGAAGCTTTGGCAATTCCGGCCTCTGCTCGTTTCTCCAAGAGGTAATTATAAATATGATTACTAAGATTAAATTTCCGTTGTATATCAAGGTATATTCTTTCAGTTCTAGGAAGTTTATTTATCGTAACTTCAATCACAGAAATTCTTTCGTTTATATCACCCAAGTCTATTTCTGTTGATTTAATAAGATTCGTTAAATCTTCTACCAAGTTTAATTTAGTATTTTCAATTCTAGCATTAAGGCCTTTCAAATAAGGATTCTTAGAAGAAATATTTCCGGATTGCGCAGCTTTTTCCGCCATTTGTGTCGAAAGCTGCATTATTAAATTGTTTAATAAGGCGTCTCCTATACCAATAACTGAAGGAGCAACTATATTGGAAATATTTTTGTCATTTTTAATATAATCCATGATAAAGTTGTAATACTTCATTTTTAAAAGTAACCCTGCTTTTTCCGCCTCTAGACCATCTAGTTTTGCAAAAACAGTTTCTTTAATGTATGTTATATCCGGAATTTTATGAAGCTTCTGAAAATCTTCTAATTCGTTTTCGGTAGAGGCCATAGAAACTATAATCTCTTCCAACTGTTCATTTATAAAATTGATAGAATTGTTAGCAATCTGATTTTTTTCATCCAAAGAGCTTTGAATATAAACCTCTGCAAGTTTGTTTAAAAAATCCGCCTCCTTTTGCGGAATAGTGCCTACAGACGATATTTCGAGTAAACTTGCTTCCTTATAATATTTGTTAACAAAAACCTTTCCCTTATAAATGCTTGTAAGGGATGTTATGTTATTCACAATAAAATATAAGTCTTCTACTGTTGCAGGTATCGGAGCGCTAGAGTTTCTTACTATAGTAAAGTTTAAATTATATTTTCTTATTGGTATCCCAAAATAAAATTCTTCAGTATAGTTTTTCGATTCTCCAATTTTTAGTCTGAATTTCAGATCAGAAAGTATTTGTATATGCACTAAACCATAAAAAGGCAGAGAAGCAGTAGTGTCAAGTGTTACTTTTATGGGCGATTCATTATATAATTCTATGTTCCTAACCTGTCCCTTATGGAAATAGGAAACATTAAAATCAAGCCGCTTTAATGTTCTATATACCATATCATAACTTCCGATAATTACAATCTCGTTAGCTACGTTTTTATCGGTATTAAAGAGATCGGTTTCACCAAGCAATTTAGACATGGGAGATTTTTCTCCTCCTTTAACTAGCAACAGTGTGCTTATTCTATAAATAGATTCAGTATATCTTAAATATGAATAGGCTATACTTAAAGCGATTGCAAGTGATGTTATAAAAAATGGCCAATAAGAAATGAGGTTAAATAAAAAACCTTTAATGTCAAAAACTTGGTCTTCCTGATTCTTTTTTAATTTCACTTTTAACTAGTTTATTGATTTTCCGGATAAATTATTGACCCAACTGCACTATTTTTACATAAGTGTAAATAGCAAAAACTGTGGTAATAAGGCCAAGTGCAAATGTGAAAGAATTAACATTAGACCTAAATGGCTTTACTTTATAATTTTCAATATAAAGTATATCGTTTGGCTTTATATAATAATATTTGGAACTTATAATTTTAGGATCAAGTAAGTTAAGATATACTATTTCTGCCCTTCCTTCTTGTTGCCTTATTAATTTTACTCGTTTTCTGTTCGCTACTTCAGTAACATCGCCACCTAATGCCAGCACTTCAAAAATATTCATACGGGGGTTGTACATATAAAACATACCTGGACTTCTTATATCTCCAAGAATACTTACTTTAAAATTGACAAGTTTTACAAATACAGAAACAGCCTCTACATGCTCATTTACCAAACCTTCAATTTTTTTTTGTGCCTGATCAATCGTTAAACCTCTAATATATATCGAGCCAATAACAGGCATATATACATAGCCGGAATCATCAACAATGTAAGCTAGAAGATAAGCTGCCTGTGGGGTGCCCATCATCATAGGGTTATTACCTGTAGTACCCAAGTCTGAGTTAAAAAAAACAGTAGTCTTTTGGTCAAGGCCTATAACCTTTATACTCAATAGGTCTTTGGTATGTATTTTATACTCAGTAAAATTAGTTGGAACTGCAACGGTATCGGTATAATTAACCCTCTTATCCTGTATATAAATTGTTTTTTTGTTGGTTATACACGATGCAGCAAAAAAAAGCAGCAAAACGTAGTAAAAATATTTTAACATAAGTGGTTTTTATGCGGGCAGTGCGTAATTTACTTCTATTTTTTGGGGTCAAATATACAGAAGTAAACGATATATTCTCATGTTTTGTTTTATTTAAGTTTCTGTTATGTGTTTAAACAGTCATTTTTCCCCCATAAACAAATAATTTCGGTATAATTTTTGCCTGTTATAAACTAAATTGCTCAAAGTTTGGTTAACTTTGTGTTAGCTAAAAAAATAAGTCTTTTTAAAGCATCCTTTGCAAAGGCTATTACGTAGTTACATTGTTATTAAAACTGTACTTATGAAAAAAAACATACTGCTTACATTATTTGTTGCATTTTTTAGTTTCGCAGCCTATTCAACTACTTATTATAATACAGGTACTAACATAGATCCAACAGTATTAACCCATTGGACTACTAGTCCTTCAGGTTCTGGAGGAACTAATCCTGGTAGTTTTTTGGCCTCAGATTTTTACCAAATAAGGTCTGGTACAACTATGACATGTACCACTACTGTATGGAAACCTGCAGGCGGTAGTGGGCAAATACAATTAACAATGCAAACAGGGTCTTTTTTTAATGCTTTAGGTTTAGACCCCCAGATCGCTTTAACAACGGTTGGTACAGCCTCTTATTATACATATAAAAGACTTAGTTCAACAATAAGTGGCACATATAATAACCTAGTTTTCAATTCTTTGTCGAGTACTAGTACATTTACTTACCAGGGAACAACATTTAGATCATCCAGTGATATTGGTAGTTATCCTAATCTGATTATAACACCTTCAGTTGATATGGATGATGCCACTTATGATATAACTGCAACTTATAATAATCTGACTACCACAGGAAGCTTAACTATAAATAGTAATACTTTTCAATGTGATGAGACAAGTCCTACTATTACAGTAGGGGGAAATTTCCTTATAAGCCCCGGCGCAACTGTATATGGTACAACTGATTTGGGAAATCCAATATTTAATATAAGTGGCACTTTTACTAACCAAGGTATATTTTATGCTACGGCAGGGTCAGGTAGCCCTATTTATAATATTACTGGTAATACCACTATATCGGAAGCTACTGGATCATTTACAGGAGTTTATTCTTTAGTTGGTGGGTCAGGGTTTCCTATTTTTAACCTGGGAGGTAGTTTAACAATTGATGGAACAACGTATCAAGGTAATGATCAGCCAGGCACTACAGGTGGCGTTATTTATAATATGTCGGGTACAGGTACTCATACCCTCACCCTTACTTCTGCAGCGTTATCAGATGCTACCCATAGCTTCAATATCGTTTCGGGTACTGTAAATTTATCTTCTAGTGGTATAATCTTTGAAGTGGGAAATTCATTTAACGTAACTGGCGGAACATTTAATTTAAGCGGTAATACACTACAATTAGATAGCACACTAACTGTTTCCAGCGGCAGCTTTGCAGGAGATTTAAGTTCTACATTAATATTTGATGATTCTCCTTCGGGAGGATCTGTAAATTCTAACCTTCCTGCTTTCATAATAGGTACATTAACCATAAACAGAGCTATAGGTATAATTTCTATGATAGGTAATGTAGAGGTAGGCACTACGCTTTCTTTACAGTCAGGTACGCTTTCCATAGGGGCCAATACGCTTACTGTAGATGGCGCATTTAGCGGTTCTGCCACTATTACTGGCGGTACCACCTCAAACCTTTTAATAGACGGCGCTTCTGCCGCTACTACCATACCTGTTATTTCCGGCGGCCTTAATACCCTTACCCTTAGCAGAAGCGCTGGTTCAACTCTTGGGTTGGGCTCTCCTCTTTCCGTAATTAATTTAACGCTAACGGCCGGCCTTTTAACCAATTCATCAAATAACATTACTGTAGCTTCTGGCGGCACGGTAACGGTAGATGACGGAACGCTATACCAAACCCCTATCTATACCGGCACAGCAAATTTTGTTTATGTAGGGAACGATAACTCAAATACAGGGAATGAAATTCCGTCCTCTACTTCCGCTATTAACAATTTTACTCTTAACAAAACGGGGGGAGTTTTTGTTACTTTAAATAGTAACCCTACAGTAAATGGTACGCTTACTATTTCTGCTACTTCTACTTTAGTCGCCGGCAGCCATATTATTACTATTCCTGGTGCATTTACCATACCTAGTGGCGGCGTATTTACTTACGGTACCAGCACAGTTATCTTTAATGGTTCTTCTTCCCAAACCATACCTGCTGCAACATTTTATAATCTAACAAATTCTAATAGCTCTTCAACTTTAGGCGGCAGCGTAACGGTAAATAATACGTTAACTCTTAATAATACCATTGTTACCAGTTCCAATACACTCATTATAGGTTCAGGCGGTACTATTTCCGGTGCAGGCTCTGGCGCTTATGTAAACGGTAACCTGGAACTCACAATTGCAAGCACTTCTCAATATACATACCCTGTTGGTACTAATACTACTTACGCACCTGTGTATCTAACGTACTCCTCTGTTTCGGCAAGTGGTGGGGTTACAGTATCAACAACTGATGGCGATGAATCACAAATTGCACTCTCTTCAATAGATCCTACCGCCAACGTAAAACGTTTTTGGACAATTGCCCATAACAGCGGCACATTAGGAAGCTACAGCGCTACATTTAATTTTGTTGCTGGCGATCTTGGCACAGGGGCAAGCACTTCCAGTTTCATTGCCGAGGCCTATACCAGTGGTGCATGGCAAAACCTTACCGTTGGTACAAGAAATTCTACCAATACCACGGTAACAGGCGTTAGCGTATACGGTGATTTCCAGATTGGGAACCAGGGGGCTGTAACTTGGACGGGAGCTTCAAATACTCAATGGACAACCGCCGGTAACTGGAGTTCGGGCTCCGTGCCAACCAGTGTAACAAGTGTAACCATACCTTCTGTTGGTATTACTAATATGCCTTTTATAATTGGCGCTGCAACGGCAAACAGCATTACTATAAATACGGGCGCTACTTTAACGCTTAACACAGGCAGTACTCTGGCAGTAAGCGGCAATTTTAACAACAATGGTACTTTTACTGATGATGGAGGTGTAACCACATTTAATGGTTCTTCTGCACAAACGCTTACCGGCGCAACATCTTTTAACAGTTTAACTCTTAATGGAACAGGAG
>Ga0302300_1000319_pt1 | contig 36868 bp, 29 predicted proteins | sample III_Palsa_E1_1_FD_198756 | JGI IMG/M metagenome (GOLD analysis project Ga0302300, IMG submission 198756) | Peat permafrost microbial communities from Stordalen Mire near Abisko, Sweden - III_Palsa_E1_1 | ecosystem: Environmental > Terrestrial > Soil > Palsa > Peat permafrost | place: Sweden...
AACTTGATAAAGTATAATATTTATCAACCAATAGAAGCTATTTTTGACAAACCCCCTCCCAATCAAAGCTATAAGCAAGCGGCAGTAATTAAGATTTGGTGATAATTTACCCGGACACTAGTGCACAATATGGTTGGATATTAAAAGGGGAAACTAAGCTTTTGCCTAGCAATTCTGGGAGGCAACGACTTAATATTCAAGGGGCAATTAATTTAGATAACCATCAACTAATTTCGACTGTACATGAAACTTTAGATAAGTATTCTACGATTGAAATTTTAAAAAAAATTGAAGCAAAGCATAGGTTTGATAGTAAGATTTATGTTTTAGTTGATAACGCTGGTTATTATCGAGCTCAGGAAGTGAAAGAATATTTAAAGAAAAGCAAAATAAAGTTAGTATTTTTGCCACCCTATGCACCGCATTTAAGTTTAATTGAGCGAGTATGGCGCTATATGAAGAAAATGCTACTTTACAATCAATACTACCAGACTTTTCAAGAATTTAAAAATTCAATTTTAGATTTTTTAAAAAAGAGTCATCGTAAAGCATTTAAAAGTTTATTGACAGAAAAATTTCATTTTGTTAATCCAAAATCTTCAGTATTAAAATTGGCATCTTGAAATTATTTTCCAAACCGAAAATTCACGTGAAATGAGTATAAAACACCCTTTTTTAGCAATGCTACACGCAAAGTAGGAGTTAGAGGGCTTAATATTACCATAATAAATCCGAATCCAGCAATTAGTAGCTTGACGGCATGCTCATTATATAGGTGAACATAAAGCTATTACCATGAACAATCTCGTGTATCCCCTCATTTTTTTAATCATCTTCAATAAAAATAATAAAACTCATTGTTTTGAAAAATTATTATTCAAAAAAATATCAAAATGAATATAATACGTAACATATTTAGCTGCTTCAGTTGTGTGATCCTTCTACCAATTTTGGGAGAAGGTGCCGGCAGGCGGATGAGGGTTAAGTAAAATACTGAAAAAAAACAATTTTGGAGTAAAAATCAAACAATAACATTTTTAACTTCGCTTGTATTTCTTGTATTAGGATTTCAAAATAATTTAATTACTTATTTTATAGATTAAATAAAAAAATATTTGCCAACTACTTTGTATTGAATTTTTATGAACCCTCATCCGCCTGCCGGCACCTTCTCCCAAAATTGGTAGAAGGATCTCACATCTAATCACCACTACATAATCAATCCCTTGATATATGGAGGGTAGCTTTTCCGTATAGGCACTACTGCAAAAATAGTATCAGTGACTTTTCTTTTTTAATATTTCATCTACAATAAGATTATATTGCATAAAACTTGAGATTGATAATGCCATTACTTGAAAAAATTTGCACTACTTATTGTGAAATGGCTTCTCAATTAAAATCCTTACGCAGTCTTCTAGAAGCAGCCGATACTGAGGCATTAAGAACCCAGTACAACCTTGCTTTCAATACCTTATTACCTTTTCAATTCTATTACAATTATGCAAATCAAAATCAGAATTATTTATTGGATTTCAAAACGGTTCATGGCACCTGTCTTTTTTCTATTTTAGTAGCAAGTCTAGAAGATAATATGGTTCAAGTCAAAAAAGAATTACAAGTTTATGATGACAGCATTCGATATCAAGCCTTAAGTAAAGCATTAGAATCTAGTTTTATTATCGCTAAAAAAATGAATGAAGATACGTTGCTGAATAATGTGGTACAACTATTTGGAACAAAGGATTTAAGCTTCTTTTTTTATGAACCCCCTAATCAAAAAACTGATAATAATTTATTATTTACTATTAAAAAAAGCATGCACGATTTATTATCTAATTTTTCTTGCGATTATTTAGATGCACTCGAGCCATTTTTGCGTTATATATACAGTTTAACAGAAACGCAGTATATGAACTTACACCATAATCCTTTTATTACAAGTAAATCATTACTAAAAAAATCTTTACAACATTTCTTGCCTTTATTTAGTGCTAACACTTTTGAAATCTGGTATGAAGATATATTAAAACGAATTGAAAATGATAAAAATACCATTACCCATCCCTTAACTTATTATTATTTACTTAAATACACGTCTAGCGATGTTATCCCTCTAATTTATAGCTTTTTAAACGGAAAAACCGACCACACTCTGACCATATGCCATCTTAAAAGTATAACTCCTATTATTACTAGTGCACGTAATAAAACTCTTTTTCGTGATGTGCCTTCTCAATAAAAAATATGCCTTAAAATTTATATTTGCTAATAAATGGGTAGCGTGGTACTGGTTTATGTATAACCTCTTCCTCTTCTTCTAATATAATTTCAAGGGCACGGTTTACTCGTTTTCCTTGTGTTCGTTTTAATAATAAAGCTTGCATAGCAACTTCTTGCATCATATATATTTCTTCTATTTCTTGACTACTGGGTAAAAATGCATTAAATGCTATGGGCTTTATTAAAATAGTCGTCTCGCTTAGCAGGCAATATTTTACATTGTAAATACATTCAGGCGAAACAGAATAATGAGCATTATCATACTGTAATTTTTCTATACATTCTATTTTAGCTAAAAGGAGCTGACCTTGTTCTTTAGCTTTAATCAAGCCATTAGCTTGATAGAAACTTTTAACATAACCTTGTGTATCTAAAGCACTTGATGACCAATAAAAAATATTAGCATCATCTGTCCAAAGAGCCCGCGTAATTTTTATATCAACACATTTCTTATTCGCATTATAACGCTCAGTGACCCCTCCTTGTAATATGTATTGCTCTCCAAGAATTTGGGAATAAAGTTTACCTTCTACATTTTGTGATCTAGATAAAATTGCTGTTTTAGTAAAATAAAATTTATCAGTTTCTATATTTCTAAAAATAAAAAAATAGTCTTTATGAGTAATTTCTAGAGTGACAGAATGCATACTTAATCCTTAAGCGTTTTCAAAGGTAAAGCTTAATACTTCTTTAATAGAAGCGGCGTTTAACTTCAACATTAAGAGCCTATCGACTCCTACTGCTACCCCAGCGCATTCTGGTAAGCCAAAAGTAATGGCGCTGAGCAATCGCTCATCGATAGATAAATGGGGTTTACCTAATTTCTCTCGTAATTTCACTTCATTTTGAAAACGTCTTAACTGCTCACTGGCATCGGTTAATTCATGATATCCATTAGCCAATTCCACGCCTTTAAAATAGACTTCAAAGCGTTCTGCTATAGCAATCTCGTCTTTTTGTACGACTTTTGCTAAAGCAGCTTGCGAACTGGGATAATCGTAAACAAATACTGGATTATGTAATCCTAATTTTGGTTGAATAGTATGGCTTAATAATATATCTAACCAATCATCATGGTGTAAAGATTCTACTGCGGCAAAAACATGTACGGCATGTTGCTCAGCACAATGCTTTAATTCAGCAAGAGTCGCTGTAAATGGGTCAAGCTGCAAATATTCTAAAAATAAATTTCTATAAGTAACCCGGGTACTTTTTTCAGTTAAGATAACCGTTTGTAAAAATTCATCCATTTCGTTCATAAGCGTATAATGATCAAATCCAGGTCTGTACCATTCCAGCAGAGTAAATTCTGGATTATGATAGCGACCTTGCTCTTCGTTACGAAAAGCTTTTCCTAATTGATAAATAGGCCCACTCCCCGCAGCTAATAAACGTTTCATACAAAATTCTGGTGAAGTTTGTAAATAAGCAGTATGTAAATTACTAGTACCGGCTCTAGTACAAGCTGCAGCTATAGCATCAATGTTAACATCCAAAGCTGCTGTGTGAGCTAACAAAGGAGTGTCTACTTCTAATACTTGCCTTTCAGCAAAAAATTCTCGAATTTTAGCAAACAATTGCGCTCTATAGCTTAAATTGGTAAAGCTAGCGGTTGGACGCCAATCAAATGAATCTTTAACTGCCATTAACATAACCAAATTACTCCTTTGCGCGCGATACATACTCACCGGTGCGAGTATCCACTTTCACTACTTCTCCTAATTGTACAAACAAGGGCACTCGTACCACAGCACCGGTTTCTAAAGTAGCAGGCTTACCCCCTCCCCCTGAGGTATCCCCTTTTAAACCTGGATCAGTTTGGGTAATTTTTAAATTTACAAAATTAGGGGGGGTCACCACAATAGGATTATCATTCCATAGGGTTACTTGGCAGATATCTTGATCGCGCAACCATTGTTTAGCGTCATTCACTGCTGCGCTATCCAGTTCATACTGTTCAAAACTTGATTGCACCATAAAGTGCCATTTTTCACCATCGCTATACAAATATTGCATTTCGAGCTCAATAATATCGGCCGCTTCCACGGTATCTCCCGATTTCATAGTCCGCTCGATAATGCGTCCATTTTTTAAGTTTTTAAACTTAACTCTATTGAAAGCTTGGCCTTTACCTGGCTTCACAAATTCATTTTCAATAATTGCATACGGATCGTTTTCTAAAATTACTTTTAGGCCAGATTTAAATTCATTAGTACTAAAAAATGCCATACTTTCTCTCTCAGTTCTGTTAATATCGGGTATTTTAAAAATTGTCTAAAATTTTACACGAATTTTTTTATAATGATAGTGCAAATGCCTAAAATTAAATATGAGTATAATTGGGAAGCTGAATTAAAAAACAGTATTCAGAACATTGATGAGTTGCTTAACATACTTAACATTGAGGAGCAGCATCGTCCTGTCAATACTGCCAAGCAAGCTTTCACCCTGCGTGTGCCGCAATCTTATATTGCACGCATGGAAAAAGGAAATATTAACGATCCTTTATTACAACAGGTCTTGCCCCAAGATATAGAATTACTACAAGTACCCAGTTTTACTCCAGATCCATTGCAAGAAAAAAAATATAATATTTTACCTGGTTTACTACATAAATATTATGGCCGGGTTTTAGTTATGCTGTCTGGCAGCTGTGCGATACATTGCAGATATTGCTTTCGGCGTAATTTTCCTTACGAAGAGAATACACCTGGAAATAAAGGCCTAGAGAAAATTATAGCCTACATTGAACAGCATCCAGAAATTACTGAAGTGATTTTAAGCGGAGGTGATCCCCTTATCGCTAAAGATGCTTATCTTAACAAAATAATAGAAACATTCTCCCAAATAAAAAGCCTAATAACGCTGCGTATACATACTCGTATACCTATAGTCTTACCCAGCCGCATAAACGATACCTTATTGCAAATATTACACAGCTCAGCTTTAAAAAAAGTCATCGTTTTACATACTAACCATCCCAATGAACTCAATACCGAAGTAATTCATAATTTGCAAAGACTACAACAGGCAAATATTACTTTATTAAATCAAAGTGTGTTCTTAAAAGGCATTAATGATTGTAGTCAAGTTTTAGCTGCCCTGTCACATAAACTTTTTCAAGCTGGGGTATTACCTTATTATATTCATAGATTAGATAAAGTCTCAGGCGCTGCCCATTTTGCCATTTCAGAATATAAAGCAAAATCTATTATGCGGCATCTTTTAGCCCATCTCCCTGGTTATTTAGTACCTAAATTTGTGCAAGAATCGCCTGGAGCGCTTTCAAAAACACCTATTACTTATGTTTAAGTTTTTGATATTTTTTTCAAACTCCAGCTATACTTGAATGCATGAGTACACATATTGGTAAATTAGGTTTATCTATACCTGAGCTTCACCCCTTACCTAGTGGGTCGCCTAGTCTTACAGCTACCTATATTGCAAATTGGAGAGCAAATCTACCCATGGCCGATATGGGAGCCGCTGCCAAACAAATTTTTGAAATGCTCAATAAAGTCAATAGCAGTGCTATGTCAATGCAAAATAGATTTGATATACTAGAAATTATGCGCCCCCCTATTCACTATGTATGTCAGGGCTTAAAAAAACATTACCTACAGCAAACGCATGCTTTAAATGAAAAAAAATTAACTATTTCTAATTTAGGTCGTACTCTACAAACTGAAATTGCCAATGGTTACAAATTAATTCTTGAAGAAGCATTTACCCATCATACTTATGCGCAACAAAAAAGTATGGTAGCAACCTCTATTCAACGCGTTATGTATTACTTTCGACATATATTTGTGCGCTCGTACCAGTTATATTGTATACCTCCTAAAAGCTTATGGTTAGAATTACATATCTTATTTAATATTGCTGAAAAAGCTACGTTTTTAAATGAAACGATTATCAATAATGATCCTACCGCACAAGATAGCAACACTATCTTGCAAGCCTATCAAGCCATAGTGTTGTTAGCAGCGCTTGATCCTTATAAACAAAGACAAAGCAGTATTGAAGCCTTAGATAAAGCATTTAGTGAATGGGCGACCCTAACTACCCTTTCCAATAGTCAAACCCTAGTTGAAAAAAAAGGTTGCTTTGTTATTCATCTAAAACAAGATTCCGCCCCATTTCCCGCAAGCCTTGCCCTATTTCAATTAGGGCCAGACACACGCGTACTTGAAACCTCAAAATTTACAGCCCATTTAAAAAAATTACTCTTGCATTTAGAAGACAACGAAGTAAACATACGCATGGAACATGCCGAAAGTGAAGTAGATTATAATATAGATTGTTCTATACTTAAGGTATTAATTAAAGATTTAGAAACCCTTAGACAACGTATTTTAAGCCGTGAACCCTCACAAAATGAAATAGCGTTAAGCCTTGGTCTTTCGGCAACCCATCATTATTTAAGCCAAGAAGAAAGCTTTCCTCCTAAAGAAGATATCTTGCAAACAAGCCCGGTAGCTGATGTTACCGTTTTAGAAGAAGCATCAGAAACTATTGATTTGGGTGGGTTAGAAATTTCTAAACCTGCTAATCAATCCGCTTTTTCCATACACCAATGTAAAGTAAATAATTTTCATAGCTCTGGTTATTGTATAGAATGGACTGCAGGAGCATACCCACCTATACAGGCAGAAGAAATTGTAGGTATAAAATCACCTGCTTCAGCTAATTGGCAAGTAGGTATTACCCGTTGGCTCAAACACTTTGAACATGATATATTAAAATTAGGTATTGAATTATTAAGTATTCCAGCCAAATCGGTAGGTACTCAAATCTTAAAAGACGGTAAGCCTGCTGGTTATTATTTACGCTGTATCTTGTTAGAAGATCCAGAAAATAAAAAAACCCCAAAACTCATTACTCCTATTTTGCCTTTTAAAGTAGGTAGTGTGGTACTTTTTAATTACGCTAATTCACACGAAATAAAAGAAGCTACCTTAACTAAGCTAACCGAGGCAAGCGGCCGTTATAAAATTTTTGATATTAAATTTAAACAAGATCCAGTAGAAAGTAAAGTAGAGCCATTGGTCACTGCAACTCCAGAACCGGTTAAACCTAGCTCTAATAGTGAATTTGATTCCATTTGGACCAGTCTTTAATTAATTTAATCCAGCTGTATACTTTGTATTTTACTAAAACCACTCGGTAATTTGTAACCCTTAGCGCCCACTTCATCAATATAATGTTTTAAATCTTTAGCGCCGAGCGAAAGTTTACGTTTGGCCTGGCTCGTAATTACTATCCCTTGTTTGGGCTCTACAATCACAGCACCTGCAATGAGGCTCTCTTTGTGTAATGTTAGTAAACGGCTACCTTTTCCTTTTGCCATTTCAGGAACCGTATTGCTTTTTATAACTAATAGCCATCCATCTAGAGTCACGATTGCGATTAATAAATTATCTTTTTCAGGTAAAGGTAAAGCGGTCATCAAGACTTTACCTTCGCTAACTTTTATTATTGCTTTACCATTGCGATTTTTTCCTAATAATTCTTGATATGGCACAATAAAGCCAAAGCCTGCATTCGTTAATAATAAAACTTTATTATTATCATTCCCTGTCAGCAATCCTGCAAAAGTAGATCCCGCAGGAGGATTAATGCGCCCGGTCAATGGTTCCCCTTGGCCCCTGGCTGAAGGTAAGCCATAAGGTAAAAGTGAATAAGAGCGCCCGCTAGAATCAAGAATCACTATAGGCACATCACTTTGCGCTAATACTGAAAATCTATATTCATCGCCGGCTTTATAGCTTAAAGAGTTAGGATCTAATTCATGACCTTTAGCTGCACGAATCCAACCTTTATCAGACAACACCACAGTCATAGCTTCAGAAGGAATACGTTCTAATTCATGCACTGGCATTGCTTGCGACCTTTCTACTAAAGGAGCACGACGTTTGTCGCCAAAGGTCTTAATATCTTGCTCGAGTTCTTTTTTTAATAAATTTTTTAAACGAGTCTCTGAGCTTAATGTTAATTCTAAAGCTTTTTGTTCCAGCGCTAGCTCATTTTGCTCTGCTTTAATTTTTATTTCTTCGAGTTTCGCTAAACTTCTCAGTTTTATTTCTAAAATGCTTTCTGCTTGAATGTCGGTAAGGGCAAATTTTTTGATTAATGCTTGCTTTGGCTCTTCATCGGTTCTAATAATATGGATTACTTCATCAATATTTAAAAAAGTAATAAGCAAAGCATCTAATAAATGTAATCGATGTAATACTTTTTCCAAACGAAAGCGCAGTCTTCTGGTTAAGGTTAGCGTGCGATACTCAAGCCACTCAGTTAATATAGTTCTTAAATCTTTAACTTTAGGCTTACCATCAAGCCCAATAACATTTAAATTAACACGATAAGATTTTTCTAAATCTGTCGCGGCAAATAGATGATTCATTATATCTGTAGTATTCACTTTATTTGAACGGGGGACAATAATCAAACGTGTTGGATTTTCATGATCGGATTCGTCGCGCAAATCAGAAATCAGCATCATTTTTTTTGCTTGCATTAAAGCAGCAATTTGCTCAAGCACTTTAGAGCCAGAAACCATATGGGGTAAAGCAGTGATAATAATATCACCCTCTTCTATAATATAGGTGGCTCGCATTCTCAAAGAGCCATTACCTGTTTCATAAATTTTTACGATATCTGCTTTTGGGGTAATAATTTCAGCATCAGTTGGAAAATCGGGGCCTAAGACAAAACGATTGAGTTCCGCAACCGAAGCAGATGGATGTGCTAACAAATGAATACACGCCTGCCCTATTTCAGTTAAGTTGTGGGGGGGGATATCGGTCGCCATACCTACCGCTATGCCACTAGCTCCGTTTAATAATATATTAGGTAATCGTGCAGGTAATAACTTGGGCTCATCTAAAGTACCATCAAAATTAGGGATCCAGTCTACGGTACCATGCGCTAATTCGCTTAATAAAGCTTCGGCGTATCGTGAAAGCCTGGCTTCGGTATAACGCATAGCAGCAAAAGATTTTGGATCATCTAAAGAACCCCAGTTTCCCTGACCATCTACAAAAGGGTAACGATACGAAAAAGGCTGAGCCATCAATACCATAGCTTCATAGCAAGCGGTATCACCATGAGGATGAAATTTACCTAAAACATCACCAACCGTACGGGCTGATTTTTTAAATTTGGCTTGTTGGCTTAAACCTAATTCAGACATAGCATAAATAATTCGTCTTTGTACTGGTTTTAAACCATCTGCTATATGCGGTAAGGCCCTATCTAAAATTACATACATGGAATAATCTAAATAAGAATTTTCAGTAAAGACTTTTAATTTTTGTTGTTCAACGCCATCTAAACTATATATATTGCTTTTGACCATCTCTATGGAATCCTTATTTTATAGGGGTACATTATGCTTGCGCATCGGCAAGGTTACCTTTATGTTCAAGCCAAGCTTTACGATCGGCCGCGCGCTTTTTAGCCAGGAGCATGTCCATTACCATTTGCGTATCATCCTCTGGATCTAGCGTTAATTGTACTAAGCGTCTAGTATCTTTTGCCATGGTAGTTTCTCGCAATTGCATAGGATTCATTTCGCCTAAACCTTTAAAACGCTGCACATGTATTTTTGCTTTAGGTTTTTCTGCCACAATTCTATCGATTATGCCCTTTTTTTCGTTATCGTCTAAAGCATAATATACTTCTTTACCTACATCTAACCTATATAAAGGAGGCATTGCCACATAGATATGCCCTGCTTCAATTAATGCTTTAAAATGTTTTAAAAATAAGGCACATAATAACGTTGCAATATGTTTTCCATCGGAATCTGCATCCGCTAAAATGCAAATCTTACCATATCTCAATTTTTCTAAATTATTAGAACCCGGATCTACCCCTATCGCTACCGTAATATCATGTACTTCTTGCGAATTTAATACTTCTGCTGAGTCTACTTCCCAGGTATTTAAAATTTTACCACGCAGCGGCATAACTGCTTGGCATTCTCTATCGCGCGCTTGTTTAGCCGAGCCGCCTGCAGAATCTCCTTCCACTAAAAATAATTCAGAGCGTTTAATATCTTGTATGGTGCAATCAGCAAGTTTACCTGGTAAGGCAGGACCACTCGTGATTTTTTTTCGTAACACTTGTTTACCGGCTCGTAACCTTTTTTGAGCATTTTCTATGATAAACTCTGCTAATTGAGTTCCTAAAGTGACATGTTGATTAAGCCATAAGCTAAAGGCATCTTTTACTACTCCCCCCACAAAAGCCGCTACTTGGCGTGAGGCTAAGCGTTCTTTCGTTTGACCTGAAAACTGCGGCTCTAAAATTTTTACTGATAATACAAAGTTTATTTTATCCCATACATCTTCTGGTGCGAGCTTAATACCACGAGGCAATAGATTACGAAATTCACAAAACTCTCGCATAGCTTCTAATAAGCCCGTGCGTAAGCCATTAACGTGGGTGCCCCCTTGAATGGTCGGGACTAAATTAACATAGCTTTCTTGTAAAATTTCATTTTCATTAGGTGCCCACACTAAAGCCCAAGTGGCTACTTCGTCGTTACCCTCAAAGTTTCCCTCAAAAGGCTCATCTGGAAAAAATTCCACTTTTTTACCCAGATGCTCTAATAAATAATCAGGAAGTCCCGATTTATAGCACCATTCATGTACTTCGTTACTTTGTTTATCTTCAAACCGTACTTGTAAACCAGAACATAATACGGCTTTGGCTTGGAGTAAATTTTTTAATTTTGAACTTAGGATTTTTGGGGTATCAAAATATTTAGGATCGGGCCAAAAACGTAATCTGGTTCCCGTCTCATTTTTTGGAGTTTTGCCAATTTGTTTTAATTTTACAACGCGCTCACCGCCTTCAAATTGCATGTAATACAGAGCGCCATCCCGCTTTACCCAGACTTCTAGTTTTTGTGCCAAGGCATTAACAACCGATACGCCCACCCCATGTAAGCCGCCTGAAAATCGATAATCTTTTTGCGAAAATTTAGCCCCAGCATGTAATCGAGTTAAAATAAGCTCGATACCTGGTACTTTATGCTCAGGATGTATATCAACCGGCATCCCCCGGCCATTGTCTTCAATTTCTAAAGAGCCATCGGTATACAAAATAACAATAATAGAAGAAGCATAGCCTGCTATGGCCTCATCTACGCTGTTATCGATAACTTCTTGAGCTAAATGATTTGGTCGGGTGGTATCGGTATACATCCCTGGACGTTTACGTACCGGATCGAGACCGCTTAAAACTTCAATTGATTCAGCTGTATAGCTTTTTTTTGGCATAATTTATCCTAATATAACAGCGCCCAAAATATAAAATATGAGGGAAGAGGGAGTATTACCCCCCAAGAGTATTATAAAGAACTACCAAAAGACAAGGGCCCTTAAAAGGGCCCTTGAGCTTTGCGTCAAAAAAAGGTTAATGATTATTAAAACTGGTAAGCGACGCCTAAACGAAGACCAGTAACGTTTTTGATAACTTTATTACCTTTTTGGTAAGTAGCCATCAAACGACCAAACATGTTTTCGTTAAACTTGAATTGCGCACCAAGCCCTGCACGAATACCTGCCTTAGAACTTTTGTAATCTTTAGCTGAAAGTAGGTTTGCATTAGTACTAGTACTTTTCACATGAGTAGATAAGCGGCCAATACCAATTGAACCAACAATATCAACTTCGTCATTGGCTGGTACATATCCCAAAATATCTAAATACATATTTCTAGATTTTCCAGTAAGATTAAGCTTTGGACCATTTGCTTGAAGAGGAAGAGCGGCTAAAGTAGTCTTAGCAGTACGTAAAAAGCTATAACCAAACTCAACGCCAACGTTCTCATTGATACGACTACCAACAAATAAACCTAGGCCGTTTCCACCTTTCTTAAAAATGTCTTTATTATCAGACCTTTTAATCGCTGCATCCACGCCATTAATCTTTCCATCTAATTGCTTAGTGGAAGAAGAACGGTTTAATTGGCCTTCAGCACCAAAATAGAATTTTGGTTCCATATCTAAAGCGGATGCGACACCACTAGCAAGTATGCTAGCTGATAAAATAGTTGCAACTAAATTTTTCATAAAATTATCTCCAAAACACTTTGACGCATGTTTACTTCACAATGAAAGAGCATTTTAAAATATATTTTTTAAAAAAACAAGCATAATTATCAAAATTTGCATGATAATTGCATATACACATATTTTTAGATTAAAAACTGTTCAGTTAATTTGTAAAAAAAGTTGCTTATTAAGAAGTAAACCGTTAATTTCAAAGTTAATCTTCTTGAATAAACTTACGTGAAATTAAGATGACAAACTTAGAGAAAAATTTAAATACAGTACAAGAAGACGATACCAAATTATTAATTGGCTGGCGGGAATGGTGCGCCTTACCAAAACTGCATTTGCCTGCCATCAAGGCTAAAATAGACACGGGGGCAAAAACTTCCGCGCTCCATGCTGATAACATTCAAACCTTTCATCGCCAGGGTGAACTCTATGTACATTTTTTAATTCACCCCTTACAACGGACTTTGCGTTTTGAAAAATATTGTACTGCTGCAGTAATCGACCAGCGGATTGTAAAAAATTCTGGGGGCTTAAAAGAACAACGATATGTTATTCAGACTCCTATAACGCTTGGAGAATTAACCTGGGATATCGAAATCACCTTAACTAACAGAGAGCCCATGGTTTTTAGAATGTTATTAGGTCGCGCCGCTTTGAAAAACATCACACTTATTGATCCTGGCAAAATATTTTGTCAAGGCAGTTTAAGTAAAAAACAAATTAATGAATTATATACAAAATATACTTAAGAGTAACCATTTATGAAAATAGGCATTTTAGCAAAATCTTCCAATACTTATAGTAATCATAGACTTTTGCATGCCGGAAAAGCCTGTGGTCATGAAATGCATCTTATTAACATATCATTTTGTTATATGAATATCTCGGCAACCCACCCCGAAGTATATTATCGTGATAGCAAAGTCTTAAACAATATTGATGCGTTAATTCCACGTTTTAATGCCGCTAATACTTCATATGGCACTGCCGTTTTACGGCAATTTGAAGGCATGGGCGTGTATAGCCTCAATAATGCTATTTCCATAAATTCTTCGCGCGACAAATTGCGTGCTGTGCAACTATTGACTCGCAAAAGCATACCAATGCCTATTACCGGTTTTGCCGATTCCCCGCAAGATGCTGAAAAATTAATTAATTTGGTAGGAGGCGCACCCCTTATTGTCAAAATTTTAGATGGTACCGTAGGCAAAGGCATTATTTTTACAGAAACCCAACAAGCGGCTGTAAGTGTCATTAATGCTTTTAAACATTTAAAAGCTAATATTCTAGTACAGGAATACATCAAAGAAGCAGAAGGCAGAGATATTCGCTGCTTTGTTATTGGGCAAAAAGTGTTAGCCGCTATTCAACGTAGCCCAGAGACTAACAATACGAAACAAGGCTTTCATGCAACCGATGCTATTCCCATTAAATTAAAAGCTACAGAACGCAAAATGGTATTACTGGCTGCAAAAGCTATGAAATTAAATATTGCATCCGTTGATTTAATTCGTGCACAGCGGGGGCCTTTAATTCTTGATATTGACCCCTGCCCCGATCTTGAGCTTTTAGAAAGAACGACCGGTAAAGATTTGGCCTTAAAAATTATACATTTTATAGAAGAACAAAAAAATATTTTTAACAATAAATAATAACTTATGTGGATTCTAGCAAAATTTTCAAATGATTATGTACGTCTAAAACCCCAAAGACATCTGCCGCGTCGTCTCCCGCTGCGTGTTTTTCTAAAAAAGAATTTACCGTACCCTTTAAAGTGACAATACCATTTTCGATGCTTACTTCAATTTTATTACTAGCGTAGGAGAAGTGTAGCCAACGTCTATCCGAAAGAAATTTGCCACAGATAAAAGCATGTATAAGCAACAAAATTTATCAAGTGAGATGTGGCACAAAAAATATGGTTTTCTATATTTTATAGCAGCTCCCTTATAACATATGTAAAATACCCCCCTTATATCCTTTTTAATAAAAAATTTATGAATAAAACACTGTATACTTACTATTGGGAATGGCAATAAATTAGTGGCCTACCGTAATTTTTAAAAATAAAGTTTATTTACACTTATTATAATTGGGATGAGACAAATGCCAGGGTTTACAATACCAGATAATTTTTATTTAGCAGAAGAACAAGTTAATATAAACGCTTCTACAACCGCAGGAAGTTTTGATCCAAGTTTAGCCTTGCAAAATCAATCTGCCTGGGTAAGCACAGTTGCTCGAAAAAAAGAACGTAATAAGAAAAAAATATTATTATCCAATTTATCAAAACTAAATGAATTAGATTTTTCTGAATGCTTCTTATTTGTTAATGAATTATTAAGAAATGGGTTTGAAGTGTATGCCGAACAAAATAGACAAATTGAATCTGTCAATCTTGAAAATTTTAACCCAAACTTTTTTTACAATATGTCTTTTATTTCTAGAAAATTATTAACTGAACAAATGGCTCAAAAACGATACGCCGATGCCGATGAATTATTGATTATTGACCCTAAAGAAATTTCAAATATTGCGACTATCAACCCCTGCTTATATAAAGATATATACTATTCTTTTAATGATTTCCTAGAATCTTGCGATAATGCTATTATACATAACATCGGCTTACTGCAGGGGGATGATAAACCCACTATAATTTCTATTGAAGATTTGGAACAAATCGCACAATTGCCTTTAGAAAGAAGAAAAACTATAAGACAAATCCTCATTAAAGACGAATTATTTCCAGTATCAACTTATAAAAAACTGAGCGAAGTATTTCCTAATCTTGAAACCGTTTTCCTTTATTTTTTAATGCGGCATCTGCACTCTAATATTATCACGCAATATCAAATTAAAAGTTTTAACAATTCTGCTATGTATGAAGAATACGAGAAAAAAAAATCACTGATAGCAGAACGTTCTTCAGTGTATAGCGGGACTATTGATAATTATAATATATCAAAACTAGCTAAACACTTTCAAGAAAATGAACTAATAAAAAAGATTGAAAATGCAAAATTTAAGATAATGAACTTTGAATATAATATTACAAATGAAGAATCTAATTTATATCCCGTAGAAATATTTTTAAAACATGCAAAACATATAAATCAATTAAAATTTGGGCGCATGGCTTTAAATGAATTAAAAAAAATATGCAAAATTCCTCCTGATTTGTTATCAGGAATCACAAACATAGATATATCATGGGTTAAGATAGATCTGAATTTCCTCAAAGACTTCATTAAGATAGCTCCCAACCTAACCGAGATTTCGTTAGGCAAAGTGAAACAAGATTCTAATGTAACTGTAGAACCTAATTCTATGACAAAATTAATGACTTTGAAGTATACTAATTATTCAAAAAACCCCGATGGAACTATAGAAACTCTTTTAAGTGCTTGCCCCAATATTAGGGATTTAAACCTTAATAACACCCATAATTTAAAAAAATTAGCCTTAGCAGCCAATAGTTTACCTCAGTTGAAAATATTAAATTTGCACAGCACAGATATTAACGAGTACTCTTTAGAAAATATTTTACAGTCAGCTCCTCATATAAAAGAAATAGATTTAAGCAAGACAGTTATCAATAAACTCAGTATAAAAACAGGAAGTTTACCCCATTTATCAAAGATTACATTACAAGAAGCAAAGTGGTCCTCAGAAAGTATTATCTGCTTACTTAAAGCGGCACCTTCCATTAAAGAAATCAGTTTTCATGAATTAAAAACCAATATAGAAGATCTAGAATTGGAGCCAGGTAGTTTGCCTGCAATAAAAACAATAAATTTAGAATATTTCGAGCTTACCTCCGATAAGTTGACAATGCTATTAAAAGCCATGCCTAATGTTACTGAAATAAAGAAAATAAACTGTTGCCGTGATTTAAACAATCTTGACCTAACCACAAACAGCTTGCCAAATTTGTTAAAATGCCACTTTGAGCAGGATTACAGATCAGACGAACCCCTATCCCCTTCATTTTTTATAAAATTAACTAAAGCCGCGCCCGATTTAAGCTGTCGTTTTCCGTATTTTAAAATACCTGATCCCTCTATTACAGAAATTAACCTCGAAAATCAAAAACAAGAGTTAATTGATGTTCATAACCTATTCTCAGTAACCCCCAACCTTAAAATACTCAATTTAAAAGGTTGCAAGAATATAGAGATAAGAAGTATTTATTTATCACCTAATATTTTGCCTAACTTAGTTGATATTGATTTAAGAGATTCTAGTGTTACTGCAGAATTTGTTAAAAATGTCTTGAGTGCTGCACCGAATATTAAAAAAATCTTAGTCCCACCCCATATAGACATGAAAAAAATTAGAGAAGAGTTAATACAGCAAAAGCTAATAAACTCAAGATATGAAAATCGGAATCCTTTTCCTTTTTTTACAGAAAATCAAAAAGAACATAATATGAACCATAATCGAGAAAACGATAATGCAAATGATAGTTCAACTTCTCCCGTAACAAATACTCCTTCTCCTACATCCAGGCAACCTTTACAGCAGATCAAAGGTATTTTAACAAGCCGCAACAAAAATGTTTTTAATCAATCACTTAATTCAAATACGGAATATAATAAAGAGGAACAAGTAGATGCAGACGTAGGCACTATCATTCCTATTTCGAAAATTTTAAATCCTATAATTCATGCCCGAGAACACGTTTTTCATATTGCTCCTAATAATCATGACGAAAATATTAACAAGATTGAAATACCTGTAGAGGAAAAAAAATTAGAACTCACTAATATAGTACCGCTTATGGTAACCACTAGTGCTAATTTGCAAAATAATCCTGTTTTTATAGAAAAAATGGAATCCTCAGGGAAATTAAATTTGTATGAAGCTCGATTTACCATAAGCTTACAATCCGGTAAAAAATATAAACTCACCAGTCTCACACCCCAAGATGAATTATTAAATTTTCTGGCCTATTTTGATGCTTCATCTGATCCAGCTCCGGCATTAAAAGTTTTCTATAATACAGCCGATAATTTTTATTATTTATCAAGCGATAAAGATTGCGTTTTACATGGGCTTTCAACTATCGGGGTGCCTAAAAATTTCGGATTAGAAAATAAATTTCATAATTCACAATTAAACGGCATTATTGAACATTGTAAAAGTTTTTATACTCCTGAAAAAGAGGAAGAAAACAAGCTATCAACTTTACATAATGTTGCTGATACCGCAAGCGGAATAGAAAAGCTTGAAGCCATTTATACTCAGCAAAAAGGTCGTTGTGAGTTACGAACAGCTGCTTTTTTACATCAAATTAGCAAATTAGCCCTTGATAATATTAAAGTACGTGGTGTAGAAGGAGCGGTGCATTCTTGGATTGAAATCTCGGAAGATAATGGCAACACTTGGTATTCCCAAGATTTAGGGGGACATCCAGCTGAGCTTAATTTGACTGAAATTAGTACTAATCAACCTCCTATAAACCACAAGGTAAAATTTTTGAAAAATTTTAAACCAGAGACACTAGATAGTATTCATGAGATTTTTGGGAAATTGACACTTAAAGATAATGAGGTTGAATATGCGTTCCAAGACTTAGTAGGACACCTAATCGAACACCCCTCGGGTTTAGGAGAAAATATTATTACTGAGAACATTGAACCTTTTCTTCAGAAATTACAAGAGAGAATGAGCAGCGATGAAATTATAGCCCGCATTAATGAGAAATTAAAAAACTACGTATTTGACACCCCTTTAGTAGAATACAAAATTAAAGAACTTTGTTATCATTTGTATATAAAAAATCCAGAAATTGCAGAGCAAATTATAAATGATAATTTCAGCAGAATTTTTAAAAAACAAGATCTTACTCCATCAACTGTAACACAACCTGAGCAAGTGGTGCCCGATACTGAAGCAGAAAATTTACTGATTTCGCCCCACCTTCAATCCTCAACAAGCTCACCCGCTACTTCAGAAATGGACATGAAAGAAAATAAAACACATAAATACAACAAATCAGAAGCTGATTTAGAACTAGAAAATACATTTCGCGCCCCTCCTTATGTTGCTATTTTACCCAAACCAGAATATAAAAGCCTTGAAGATTTTATAAATACAATTACTAAAAGTACAATTCAAAACAAACGGGTATTATTGCAAGTAGAAAATCCTAAAATTTTAGAAAAATTGCGTAGTTTATTTATTTTACATGCACAAAAAGAACAACAAAATCTTTTCCCTTTAGATAACTACGCTGATTTTCAAAGCTCAAGGCCTCAAGTTAAAATCAATGACTTAAATGGCACAGAATGGACTATACAAAAACCACCTACAGGAGAATTGTATCAATTTTTAAACGATGAGCAGAATTCCAAAATGTTATTGGTGGATTGGTCTAATTTATCCGCCTCTGAAATGGTGCGGGTCAATAGCGTGATTGATGATAAAGAACGGCATGCTGATAGTATACCTATTCCTGAAAATACTCAAATTATTGGATTAATTTCAAAAAAAACTACTGATGATGATAAAGGTGATTTTTTAGAAGATCCTTCTTTTACCTCTAGACATGATACAATTATCACAGATTTCCCTTTTACAGAAAGTGATGTAGAGACAGCTATCTCGCATTTAAAACTGGATGTTGCAAAACAAAATAATAAGGCTATGCATAATGCTCCTAATACTACTCCTATTGTAATCAATTTATATGAATCACCGAACTGGAAAAAAATATTATTAGGTTCATGCTATGTAAATGGCGATAAAAGCCATTGGCAAAAAGGGGATTTTATTGAGGCATTGGAGACCGGTCGCCCCCTAGAAATTAAAAATGGGCCTCGGCAAGATTATCTGTTTTCCCGTTTTATGGAAGATATAGCTAATACAGGACATATATATTGTTATGGAAAAAAAATACAGGTAAAACAATATCCTCTCAACATCACACGAAGCCAAGGTTATGATTTTGATAAACTTTCTACTTCAATTACAGCGCTCACACAGGAAGTAAATAGTGTGACAGTAAATCATGAAAGCTATACCCTTAATTCTGCTACTTTTGAACGATGTTTAGTCAATGAACTGGTTGTTAAAGGTAAACTTATACGTAATAGAGGTTGGATTGCAAGTCATGCTAAGCAAAGTTTATCTTTATTTATAACCGGCGATTTGAATGTACACCAATGGGCTATTTTATTACAAGAAGCTAATCAACATCAAGTTAATTTACATCTTAGTTTAGCCCCTACAGTCAAATTGCCAAAAGAATTATTGCAAAAGTTAAATAAAGATAGGTTTCAAAATCTGAAACAAGAAACCGTTGTTTCTTCCTCTACTCATTCACAAGTTTCTTATACTGTATGTAATGATATAGAATTTTGTTTAGCTTCTCGTTTTAAAGAAAAAACACCAGATACTATTATAATTGATGCAAGCGAATTAAATGATGAAGCGTTACTCTATGGCAATGCTTATGAATTTAATGACAATAAGTTCAAATTTAACGAAAAAATTGCCCAAGTATGGAAAAGTTTATGCAGCCCCACTGGACACGTAATTATTAAAGGTAAGCTAAGTGAAGATTTAATGAACCATTTGAGCTCACTTTTTTTGCCTAATGGGTATTTATGGCGCCAAGGACATAAAGAGACATTTTTAGGTAAACTCAATATAATTACTGATAAAAATCAATCCTATTCTTCTTTTATTGGTAATAAAGAGATCGTTAACACCAGTCTGGCTGACAAACAAAATTATTTATTAGAAAAATTACAAGAAGAACAATTAGACTTAGAAACAATTTTTTCGGATTATCCCACTCACAGTGCGTCCCTATTTGAAAAACCTTATTCAAACATAATCCAAGCACTTAAATTTGCTAAAGCTTATCAAGCGCATTTTCACCATTCTTTAGATATAAAAACAGCTTTACAAGGCTCATTAGTTATTCCCATTGAACCTGAAAAAATGGATGATAAGGGCAGTCTAAACTTATCATATAATGAATATCAGAATTTTGAAAATAAGCGTAATCTTTTTCTCGACTTTACATTAAGTTGGTCCCCTTGCGCTTTTATAGAAAGCCCTTCGGGAATGGGTAAAAGTAGTTTTATTAAAGAATATGCCAATCAACCAGGTAAAAGCTTATTTATGGCAAATAAAATACAAGAATGGGCTTTACATAATGATGATACTATTAAAATATTATTCATTGATGAAGCCAATGTAGTTAATACCGATTGGACTAAATTTAAAGGACTATTTGATATGCCTCCCAGCATATATATTGATGGCAAATATTATCGCTTGAGCGATAAGCATAAAGTCGTTTTTGCTGGAAATCCTATGAGTTATGGCGCAGGCAGACAAGAACAAAGCTTTTTTAAAGATCACCCTTGTTTTTTAAAATTTCCTCCGATGTCGGCAGCCTATATTCATCACAAGATTCTTGCCCCCATTTTACGTCAACAATATAGTGATGAAAATGAAATTGAGATCCTGAGTCAAAATATTTTTAAGAAATATAAATTATCTCTTTTAACAGAGCCGGAAAAATATGGCATAACCGTTCGAGATTTACAATATGATGCCTTAAAATTCTGTGCTCTTAATCATTTCACCACTAGTATAAAGCCTCATCAACAATCTTCAGCTTCAAATGAATATTTAGTTACCGAATCCAGGACAGCAATAAAAAGCGATTTAGAACATTTACTGAGAATTCGTAGCTTCCGATTAAGTGTCTCTCAAAAAAGTAAAATAGCAGACGCTGTATTATACGGTGGAAAATGTGCCTTATTTTTAGAGGGCCCTCCAGGTGTTGGGAAGAGCGATTTTATCAAAATAATTAGATCTAAAGGTTTTAAAGAAGTTGCTCCTGGAGCTCGTTTAATTAATCCAGAAATGGAATATTATTTTATCCCCGCCAGTTTAATGCCGCAAGAAAAATTATCAATATTAGAAGATGGTTTTCAAAAAGGTGCTATTGTCGTGATGGAAGAAATTACCAGCAGCACATTTGCTACTGAATTTATTAATTCCTATTTAATGGGTACCGATATTCATGGTAAGCGACCCGATAAACCGGGTTTTACTTTAATTGGAGCTTCAAATGCTGCCAGTTTACGGGGAAGAAAACGTTTAGACGTTTCCGTAAAATCTAGAGGAATTAATCATGAGCTTAGAGAATATACCGAGCAAGAATGTATCGCCATTCTAAATAACAAGTCAAACCATACCTTACCTGAAGGTTTTATTCAATTTATTGTCTCTGAATTTTTAAAACAACAACATGCAGCAAACATTAATTATCATTTATCAATGCCTACTTTTCGAGATTTAATAAGAAAGTTCAACGAACACATAGAAAAGGTAAAACCTTGTTTACCTATGGAATTTACAGCTTTTCAACATAAAGCCGTATTTTGTGATTCTAAGCTTAAGTTCGAAGATTATAAAGTAAATAAACAGAGTGCTAACCCTAAATCTAATATATTAAATCAATTTTCTTTAAATCGCACTCCTACAAATCCCAATAAAATGGATAAATCTAATAAGCCACCTCTTCGTTTTTAAATACTGAAATTTAATCTTTTTTTCTTAAAATTCGTGAGGAGCCCTCAGCCGGCTTTGTAGGTTACACTATAATATATTTAGCGTATGGTCAGCAGAAAGTTCATGTTCAATAAAAATTACCGGGACTTTATAAATTTTATAAAAAATAAATAATAGGCATTATATTAGTTATTCCACAAGTCTTGAAGCTTTGCTTTATTCTCTTTTAGCCACATAATAGCAATTATAGCAGCGGCATTGCTTAATTTTCCTGACTCTAATAAATGAAAAGCATCCTGCAAATCTATAATATGCGTTTTAATATCTTCATCTTCCGCTAGCACACCCTGTAAGGTACTGCTCTCGGGTGCCTTAATACGACCACAATACAAAAAAGTTTCTTCATTACTAGTGCCGGGGCTTGGGAAATATTGGTTGATAAGTATAGCATCTAAAAGGGTACAACCGGATTCTTCCATCGTTTCTCTAGCGGCTGCTTGCAGCGGTGTTTCTCCTGCATCTATGACTCCAGCCACAGGTTCAAGCAACCATGGACTTATTCCATGCCCTAATGCACCTATTCTTATTTGTTCTACCATGACAATTTTTTCTAACAAGGGGTCAAAAAGTAATACCGCCACAAAGGGGGGCTTAACTACCAGTTCTCGTTGTACAATCTGGCTTTGTCCGCCTTGAAACATTTTATAACGAATATTATATTTATGAATAAAATGATAGCCCTTAAAAATTTCACTGATATCAAGTATCTCTATATCCTTATGATGAAAATGTGGTAACCAAGAAAACGACATGTTATCCTCCTTATTAATAGGGGAGTAAAATTTTAATATTATGGACTTAGAAGCTGCGCGATACAACATGGTTCAAAATCAGGTACAACCCTGGCATGTGCTTAATAAGCGAGTTTTGCAGGCGATGTGTAAAATGCCGCGCGAGCAATTTGTGCCAGCCAACTATCAAAAATTAGCATTTGCCGACACTAATATTCCCCTTAATCACAATCAATTTATGCATAGTCCAAAATTTATTGGTCGTATCTTACAATCACTTGATGTCACAAAAAAACATGAAAATATTTTAGAAATTGGTACGGGCTCTGGTTATCTTACCGCCTTACTCGCAAAATTTGCTAAAAATGTCACTTCTATAGAAATTTTTTCACAGTTATCAGAATTAGCCGCTACCCAGCTACAGAAACTGGCAATTAATAATGTACAATTTATTGTCGGTAACGGCCTGCAAGGTTGCAGAGAGCCCCTACTTTTTGATGCTATCATCTTAACCGGCTCTGTACCCTATTTACCTAAAATCCTCCAACAACAAGTAAAAGTTGGAGGGCGTTTATTTGCTATTCTTGGTCAATCTCCCAATATGCGCGCCATGTTATTAAAACGTATAAGCGAAGACAAGTGGGATGAAACCGTATTGTTTGATACTGATATTCAAAGCTTATTCCATGTTCCCGATGTCAATCGCTTTCAATTTTAAATATATCATTCGAGATTCTAGGTTCGAGGAAACATTATGCATTGTATAAAACGTTTATGCTTATTGAGCATAATTTTCGTAAATGGTTGGCTAATACCCCAGGCTAACGCTGAAGATTTGTTAAGCATATATCGCATAGCGCAAACTCAAAATGCAACCCTTCAAGCCGCTAGGGAAGCATTTTTTAGCATGCAACATGCTATACCAGCAGCAAGAGCTGACTTATTACCTAATGTAAGCGGTAGTTATACCAATGGTAATAATCGTAGTTCTTATCTTACAAACGGCTGGGCAAATTATAAAACTGAAATGTTTGCTTTGAATATTTCTCAGCCTATTTTTGATTATTCTATCTGGTTAGGCCTCAAAAACTCTGAAATAAAATTACAACAAGCTAGTTGCACTTATGCTGCCGCAGAACAAGATTTATTGTTTAAGGTATCTAGCCAATATTTTTCGGTACTTGAATCTCAAGATACTTTAGCGTTTGCTATCGGAAAACAAGAGTCCTATGCCAAAAGTCTAGATCAAGCCAATCAGCGTTTTGCAGTGGGTCTTATTGCCATTACCGATGTACAACAAGCGCAAGCCGCTTTTGATAGTGCTCGAGCAGATACTATTGCCGCAGAAGCTACCGTTTTTAATGAAAAAGAAAAATTACAAGAAATAGTAGGCCAACCGGTGGCAACCCTCGCGCCGCTCATCCACGATTTGCACATGGCAGTACCTGAACCAAACCTCATAGATCATTGGGTTACCATTGCCTTAAAACAAAATTTGGAACTAAAAACTCAAAGCTATAACAGCAAAATTGCCAAAATTAACATTAGACAAACGAGCTCTGGACATTTACCTACAGTAAGCTTAAATGCCAATCTTTCTCGTGGGGTAGTTAATCCTTTGGGATCTTCAGCTCGTGGTACTGATCAAAACGTTGGTTTAACCTTAAGCGTGCCTATATTTCAAAGTGGAAAAATTACTTCCCAAACTCGACAAGCCGTACATACTTATAACGAAGTAAGCAAGAAAACTGAACAATTACTGCGCAGTACCGAAAGTAGTACCCGCCAGGCTTTTAGAGGGGTCATTACGCAGATTTCTAGAGTAAGTGCTTTAAAGCAAGCTATGGTATCTAATCAAGTGGCTTTAAAGGCAACCGAAGCCGCTTATGCCGTGGGAACCCGTACCATAGTGGATGTACTCAATGCACAAACTGCCGTGTTACAAGCCGAACGTGATTATCGGGTCGCCCGTTATAATTATATAGTTGAAAGCTTACAATTAAAAAAATCAACCGGTACTTTAAACCCAAATGATATAGTGCAAGTGAATGCATGGTTGCAAAATGTTATTCCTTCAAAAAAATAAAGATTAAGATTCATTTAATAATTAGGTGTAAAGTAATGATAAAAAATTATACTAAAATATAAAGAAGCATTCATGCTATCTTAAGGAAGTTAACTATGTTTAATATTTTCAAGTGTTGTTGCCAAAAATCAAGTACCGAAGCTAATTCAAATCCCCAACCAGTTACTACTGGGCATCGCAATGTGGCCTCTGAACTTAACTATTTAAGTGTTACTCCAGGTAGAGCTAATCTAAATGTTAATTTACATTTGCAGTTTACCGCAGTACCCTCGATGACCCCTACTCACGCCACAAAAATAAACAAAGTTTTAGATACCCCACAGGTCACATCCCCAAAAGCTGCAAAAATATTAAATGTAGAACTGCAAGAAGAAATACCCGCAACTGACCAGGGTGATACGCCACGTGATAGAGGCATGCAGCATTCTAAACGATTAAACCAAACTTATGTATATACTTATGCGCCAGTAAGTACCGAAGTAAGCCCGAAAACAACGTCTAGTCTGCCATTAGGTTAAGGCAAAGATAAGATCTTAAAAACCCAATTGATGGTTTTTTGAATAGCTCCTTGATTTTGAGCCAGTACTTGCAGACCAGCACTTCCCGCTATAAGACGGGCTTCTTCATCTTGGAACCAAGATAAAACGGCAGGGGTTAATGCCTCTGCAGTTGCAATTTGTTGTAAAGCGCCGGCTTCCTTTAGCAGTCGCGTGACTTCAATACAATTAAAAATATGTGGCCCAATAATGAGAGGAACCCCAAGGGCTGCGGCTTCTAAACTATTATGCCCGCCCACTGGCACCAAACTCCCTCCAATAAAGGCAAGTTGGGAAACCGAATACATCAAACTTAGTTCCCCCATGGTATCCCCTAAAAATACCGTAGTATTCAATGATATTGTCCCACCTTGGCTACGTTTAGCTGATGTAAAGCCGTGTTTTATTATTAAGTCATGCACTCGCGAAAAACGTTCGGGGTGTCTTGGCACTATTATTAATAAAGCGTTAGGAATCATTGAGAGAATTTGTTTATGTGCGGCCAAAATATATTCTTCTTCTCCTTCATGGGTACTTGCTGCAATCCAACACTTTCTAGTCGAAGACTGCAACAGGTTTGCTAATTTTTCTTTTTCCACCATCACATTAGAGGGAATTTGCACATCAAATTTTACATTACCAAATACTTCAACGATGCCCGGTCGCGCCCCTAAATCCCGATAACGAGTCGCATCTAATTCTGATTGTGCGGCAATTAATTGTAAGCGCGATAATAAGGATGGCATTAAAAAACCTAATTTTTTATAACCTCTATACGAATGAGGGGAAAGCCTCGCATTGGCAATACAACAGGGTATGTTTTTTTGTAGACAAGCTTCTAATACAACAGGCCATATTTCAGTTTCCATAAAAATAGCTATTTTAGGCTGAATTTTATGTAAAAATTTATTCACAAACCAAGAAAGATCATACGGTAAATATACATGAAAAATTTCATTGCTAAAGCTTGCGGTAATACGCGCTGAACCAGTAAGAGTGGTACAGGTCATAGTTATTGGAATACTTGCATCTTGGCTTAATAACTTTTTTATAATAGCTATAGCCGCGACACTTTCACCCAGCGACACGGCATGAATCCATATGCCATTTTTATGCGGTTTCTCCGGTAAATTAAAAATCCCAAGGCGTTCGGCTAAGCGTTGCCGCAAGGGGGGATTTTTTATGCTTAGTAATAATAGTCTTAGCAGTAAAAAAGGAGTAGCAAGACCTACTAACAGATTGTAAATGACACGAAAAATTGTATACATAACAAAGCTTAACTCAGTTGATTAACTATACGCAGGAGAAGTATTATTCTAGCTGCCGATTCAATTTACCACAATTTATAAAATGTAAGTATGCAGCAACTTTTAATTTTAATGTATCACCAAGTCTATCACCCTTCTAAACTTGAGTATTTAACCTTATTCGAATCTCATTTAGAATATCTAACCAAAAATTTTAATATCACTACCCCAGGCGGGCCGCTAGATAATAATAGATTAAATGTTTGCCTCACGTTTGATGATGCGTACGCCGATTTTTATTTCTGTATTTATCCTTTATTAAAAAAATATAAATGTAAAGCAGTACTTGGCATCCCTACCTCTTTTATACAAGACGAAACTACGCTTAGTCCTAATACCCGCTTAGCAGTACCCTATCCGGAAGGCTTACACACTCCTCAAAAAAGCCCTCTTTGCACTTGGGCAGAAATTAAGGAAATGGTTGCCAGTCAATATGTGATTCCAGCCTCTCACAGCCATACTCACGCCAATTTGCGAGAAATAAATAACGCGCACGAAGAACTAGCACATTCGCAAGCGTTATTACAAGAAAAATTACAACGCCCAGTCGATATTTTTATTTATCCTTTTGGGGCGATGAATACTACTGTGCAACAGCAAGCGGCAGCATTATATAAGTATTGCCTGCGGATTGGTGCTGCTTTAAATCGAAACTGGCAACATCCTACACATCTGTATTATCGCATAGACGCCGATGCCCTCTGGCATCATAATCACCGTATTACTACTTTCATGCTATTAAAATGGACTGTAAAATTTTATATTAACTATTGGAGAAAAAAATAATGTCTTTAAGCGTAATTATTATTACTAAAAATGAAGCAGCTACTATTGAAGCCTGTTTACAATCCGTAAAATTTGCCGATGAAATTATTGTATTAGATTCAAATAGCCAAGATGACACGGTACCTATCTGCAAAAAATATACTGCCAACGTCTATGTGACAGAAGACTGGCCTGGCTTTGGAGCCCAAAAAGCCCGTGCTTTACAATATGTGACTAAAGAATGGGTATTAGTTATAGATGCTGATGAACGTATCCCAGAAGCCTTACAAAAAGAAATAGTAAGCAAATTACCTACTACTACTTATGATGGCTTTAATTTACGCTTTAGCTCCAAGTATTGTGGCCGCTTTATTCGCTATGGAGATTGGTATAACGAAAAACATTTACGCTTATTTAGACGCTCTAAGGGAGGAATTGTACCTCATCTGGTACATTGTCGTGTAGACGTCAAAGGTACCGTGGGCTTAATGCAAAACCCGGTATTGCATGAATCTTTTCCTGATTTAAGCGCTGTGTTATATAAAATGAATCTCTACTCTTCTACAAGCGCACAACAAAAATTTGCAGCCGGCCAACAGGCAAGTTTAGGCACTGCTATTACTCATGGAATATGGGCTTTTATAAGAGGGTATTTTATTAGAGGTGGATTTTTAGATGGGGCTGAGGGTTTTATGTTAGCAGTCTCTAATGCCGAAGGCACCTATTATCGTTATTTAAAACTACGCCATTTATGGCTTAAGCAAAATCAAGCGAAAGAGCTTAAGTCGTAATTAAGTCATGCGCCTGTAGATAGTCTTCTATTGCACTAATACTATATGCTTTAAAATCATCTAGATTAGTTGCCTGTATAGAAATTACGGTACTGCTGTTATTTAATTCTCCGTAAAATACCCCCGTCTCCACCGCATAATAAGATTTTATGCTAAACCCTTTGTAAATTATCTCCATGCTCTCTCCTAAAATATAGAGTCATTATAGCGATTATATGCCATAATACGACAATTAATTGTAAACGATTTCAAGGCAATTGTATTAGTAATGCAACAGTGTAAAGTAGATGTAGTTATTATTGGGGGCGGCATAGCAGGTCTTATGACGCTGGCTAAGCTTAGGATGTTACGATTTAATGCTATTTTGTTAGAGTCAAATGCATTAGGAGCAGGACAAACCATAGCTTCTCAAGGTATTATTCATGGCGGCTTAAAATATGCTCTGGGCGGTTTTTTAACTAAAGATTCAGAAAGTATTGCTAACATGCCGGCCTTTTGGAATGCTTGTCTGCAAGGAAAAGGAGAATTTGATTTACGCACAGTCTCTATATTATCCTCACTGCAATATCTATGGTCTAATGGCAGCTTAAGCAGTAATATGAGTCAATTTTTTGCGAGCAAAAGTTTAAGCAGTCGCATAAACAAAGTGCAGGCTGCAAATTTCCCGCCGATTTTTCAAAATGCTGCCTTCAAAGGTACTTTATATCAAATGGAAGAAGTAGTAATAAATATTACTTCGCTGCTAGAAACCTTAACTAGCTTCTCACTACCATATATTTATAAAATTGATGAAACCAATGGTTGTATTGTGAAAAAAAATCAATTAGATGCAATTTCTCACCTTGAGATAAGAGCGGGAGAATTAGTAGCAAAAATTGAAGCCCAAGCTTACATTTTTGCAGCCGGGGCTAATAACGTCAAGTTATTATCAAACATGAATGCTCAACCAAACATGCAATTACGCCCCTTACATATGGTAATGGTAAAATCTGCCACCCCGTATACTCTTTTTGGGCATTGCACGACCGCTGCTTTAATTCCGCAACTTACCGTAACTACTCATATGACAAATGATAAGCAATTAGTGTGGTATCTAGGAGGAAAATTAGCCGAAGATGGGATCCACTTAAGTCCTACAGCACAGCATAAAAAAGCACATGAAGAATTAACTGAATTATTTCCCTGGATAGATTTGAGTAAAGCAGCTTATGCTAGCTTTATGGTAGACAGAGCAGAAGGTGCTGAAAAAGAGGGCAAACGCCCCAGTCAACCAACTTTGCAAAAATTTTATAATTATATTTGTGTATGGCCTACCAAATTGGCATTAACACCCCTGTTAGTTCAAGAGCTGGTGCAATATTTGCAAAAGCGTAATCAGCCACGCACTATTTATAGTGATACTCCTCCGCTTGCTTGGGCAGCTCCCCTTATAGCCACTCCACCATGGGATAAATACTTCTAATGCAACACACTCTATTAGGCTCTACAGATATTTTGCTATCTCGTTTAGGATTAGGTACTGTAAAATTTGGCCGTAATACCTCAGTAAAATACCCGGATGCTTTTGATTTACCAAGTGATAAAGAAGCTAGAAAATTATTGGACTATGCTGCAGAGCTAGGCATTAATTTTCTAGATACCGCACCGGCTTATGGTATAAGCGAAGAAAGGTTAGGAAAATTGTTAAGCAATAACCGTCAAAAATGGGTAATCAGCACTAAAGTTGGTGAAGAATTTGAAAATAATGTTTCTACTTTTAATTTTACTAAAGAACATACCCGCCTTAGTATAGAACGCAGCTTAAAACGCCTAAGAACTGATTATTTAGATATGGTATTGGTCCATTCCAATGGTGATGATAAAAATTTACTCGAAAATACTGAGTTAGTACCTACTTTACGCAGCATAAAAAAAGCAGGCTTAATAAGGGCTTTTGGATTCTCCTCTAAGACTATTGAAGGGGGTAAGTTGGCTGTAGATAAAACGGATGTAGTTATGGTTACTTATAATTTATTAGAAACCGTAGAGCGAGAAGTTATTGCATATGCCCACCAACATAATAAAGGCGTTTTAATAAAAAAAGGACTTGCAAGTGGCCACTTAGAAAAATTTAATACTAAAAATCCCATTCAAACTGCCATGGAATTTATCTTTGAACCTAAGGGGGTTACTGCTGTGGTAGTGGGCAGTATAAATCCACAACATTTACAAGATAATGTAAGAGCCGTTAATAATATTAGCTGATGATTCCCACGGCACCACGCCTACGGGTTCTAAGTTTTGTACTTAATGATAAAATTAATATACAAGTCTTGCACCTTAGTGAGTTTAGTATTAAGGAAAACAAATGCAAAGTCCTATCTCTATTAAAACTGCATCTCATTTTTCTTGGGGAGATAAGTGTGATGGCTGGTGGCTAAAAAAAGAAGGTAATTTTACAGTTATTTATGAAGTAATGCCGCCAGGTTCTGCCGAAATCAAACATTATCATAAAGAAGTAGAGCAGTTTTTTTATATACTAGAAGGAGTCCTCATTATAGAACTTGATAATGTTATTCATACACTAATCGAGCAGGAAGGAATAGCGGTAGTTCCTGGCAAGCCTCATCGTGTATTTAATAGAACAGATAAAATCGTTAAGTTTTTAGTCATCTCTAGTCCTTGTCTACATCAAGACCGGATTGATGTTGAGTGAAATATATGATACATAATAACAAAAAGCTTTAGTTTTCAAGGGAATCTAAATAAAAAATCATTCACCTACATTGCAGCAAGCTTTTCCAAGTTATTTGAAAAATGATCTTACTTCTATTTTCAATAATTTTATATCCCTACAAAAGCAAGGGTAATTAGTTATTGGGACCGCTGTTATCGAGAACTTTATAAAGATAAAAAAGATTATGTGGGTATCAAAATTTTAAATTATTTTGATGAGAATATTAAAAATCACGCTTACTAATCCAGTTTATCAAGCTATTTTTTAAAATTATTTGCTCAATGGTTAATTTACATTTTAATTTAATTATTTAAAAAAATAAAAAATAAAAAATTAATCATTAATCATTAATCATTAATCATTAATCATTAATCATTAAAACTAATATTTTTTTTGAAATTTAATAATACATGTGTTTTATCTCGGGACGAAAGGGAACCAATCATTTTTATTACAAAGCGCATATCAATTGTAAACAATTTTTGTCTTATGATTGATTGAGCAGAAAGGCCAGTCGTTTCTAAATCTTTAATGATATAATCACCAAACCAGCTTGAATGTAATGCACTAGTAATCATAAGCAAAGTAACATGCTTGGTTTGGATTTGAAATTTATTTGTACTTAATACTAAAGCAGGACGTTTTTTTATTTGGCTAGAGTCGGCAAAAGGAAAAGGCACAACAACTATTGAAAAGGGATTATAGTGCATTGTAAGCCTCATCATCTTCTGATGAACTCCATTCAGATAAAACGGAGTTTAAAGAGCGATGATATTCAACATCTATTGCACTTAATTTTTTTAAGATAACTTGACCTTTAATAATTTCAAATTCTATCTTATCGCCAGCTTCTAATCCCAATTCATGCCTAATTTCCATAGGAATTGTAGTTTGCCCTTTTTGCGTTAAAGTTGAAATATGTGAAAACATTTTTTACTCCTTACCATAAGGAAGAATTACCTCATTACTAAGAGTTTAACAAAAGATAAAACTTTTTTCAACTGTCCTCTTCTCCTTGTAAGGATCTTTTAAAGCTTGTTGGGCCAGTTCCAATTGAGAGAACGGTAATTTTTTCAAAATTTCTGATTGCCATAGCCTGGTCTTGCAAATGCTTTAATTATATATAGTGTAAGTTCACGTTTCAGCTTCATCCAAACTCGGGGACTGTTGGGATATACCAAATACGTTATTTTTCCTTTTTTACCTTTTCTAAAAAAGTTATATTATGGTACCATGCCAATTGCGCAAGCACTTTTGCACAACTTGTATTTCCGGATAAGTTTCAGCAAAAAGCCTCACCTATTGTAAATTACGGTGTCTATCGTCAACCTTAGTTACCGCCTACAGGACTTCCGCAACTTCTCTTCCTGCAGCAAAATTTTATATTTTTAGACTTGAATTAACATTAAGACTTTCCCAGGGATCCACTTCATGATTTTTTAAAAAAGAATTAATATCATATATAGGCACAATGTCATTATTTTTTACTAATGATAAATAATGCAGTCCGAGTTCATACCCCAAATAAATTGAGGTGCTAGGAGCCGCTCTTTTAAAAATATTAGGTGTTTCAATATTATTTCTTATAATGGCAATATCAATATTATATACCCGAGAAGCAGCCAGTATAATTATATGATCCACCCATTCTGAGCCATCATTTATCAAAATTTTATTAATAAAAGTTTCATAATTTCCTTGGTTAAAATCCTCATACAACTTTTGGTAATCAATCAAATGTTTCACAAGGCTTAAAATACAATTATCAACTGTAATTTCTAAATGGATTGAAGATATTTTTAATTGATGAACCAGTGCATGATAAAAACATTTTCCATCTCGTTCAACGTCTATAAGCTCAAATCCAAAATTTTGACAATTTTGTTTTAATTCCTTAGAAATCCTTATTGTTTGATTGGGAATATTGGGGGCAGATGCCTTTATAAAACCCCATTTATTCAGAACATTATATAAATTAATAAACTGGGTATTACTTGAATTGCTTGAAATTTGAGGTGGACTAGATTGACTACGAGACCCTCCTGACGGCATTTTTTGTGGGCGGCCGATATAGGTACAGTTTTCTGAATGTATATCAAGTGTAACACCAGAATTTGCATTATTGGAATAATAATTTAATTCATCACAAACTGCAGCTATTCTTGCACTAGACTCCAAAGGTAAGGTGCTTTTTTTAGAGCTTTCAATTTTATTTTTTAAATTGGTCGCTATAACTTGCAATTCATCTATATCTTTTAAGATTGCCATGGAGTTTGGTGTTTGTGGGCTAGACTCAGAATGTGTTATATTTTGGCGATACTCCCCGTTTATTGCTTTATCAATGCTTGTAATTAATAAATGTTTCTTAATTGGTTTGGTTAAATAATCATTCATCCCACTATTCAGCGCCTCCTCTACTTGTTCAGATTTCGCATTAGCGGATAATCCTATTATAGGAATAGCTGATCTGCCTAATTTTATTTCCTGCTTACGCCATTCCAGTGTAGCCTCTAACCCCCCCATCCTAGGCATTTCTATATCCATAAAGATTAGATCAAAAGTATGACTAGTAAATAAAGCTAATGCAGCTATGCCATCCGCCGCTATGGTACAACTATGGCCTGCTGATTTTAAAATATTAGCAAGTACTTTCTGATTAATCATATTATCTTCAACTAGTAAGATTGAAGCTGATTTGGTTTTATATTGAAAAATTTCATTTTTAATTTTTATATCATTTTTTTTGAGTTTCAAAGTAAAAATATATTCACTGCCTTTTCCTATTTCACTTTTTATGGTAAACTTGCCACCCATTAATTCTATTAGCTTTTGACTTAAAACAATCCCCAATCCGGTTCCACTATTGTCATGAAAATTTGAACTAAAGTCTGAAAACTTACAAAACATCTTTATTTTTTGTTGTTCAGTTATACCAAGACCATTATCTTTAATTGTAAACTGTAACACAGCAAATTCATGCATTTGCTCAATTTCATTTACTATTATTTCAATCACGCCATTGGGAACATATTTTATGCATTTAAATAATATATTATTGATAATTTTACTAAATTTTTCAGCATCAATATCATAGATAATATCTTTTATTTGACAGGTAAATTTAATTTCTACATTTTTACTTTTTAACCTACCATTCAATTTAAGCACAATTTGCTCTATAATTTTTTTTATATTCATTGATTTTAAACGAAAGATAAAGGTCTTCGCTTCTATACTGGACAAATCTAGCACATCTCTAACAACCATCTCGATGTGTTTAACCGCCAATTTAATATCCTGTTTTAATGATTCAATATTAGAATCTACATTAAGGGTTTCAATAGCACCACTTATGGCATTAATAGGGTTTAACAACTCATGACACAATGCTGCCGTAAATAATTCTTGCTCTCGCTTTAAAGACTCAGAGTTCATCAGCTGCTTAGTTTGATAATCACTTATTTGCTCCAAAATTTCAAGCCGTTCCGCTTCCAAATCCTTAATGGGGGTAATATCAGTAATAGTAACAATGTATCCAATTATTGTATTATGAGGGCCTACTTCTACAGCCGATTGTGAAGTCACCCAAACGATGTTACCGGTTTCATGTAGGTATCTAAAATTTAAAGCATGAAATTTTTTCCCAAGATTTATAGCGTTTTGCCAGGCTAAAACGACACTTTCTTTATCTTCAGGATGTATAGCAGCCTCCCATTCTCCTTCTATAATTTGTCGTTCCGTTTTCCCTATTAACTGACATGCTCTAGAATTAACAAAGAGTATAACTCCTTGTTCATTAGTCCTCATTAATCCTGATGGCATATTATCGGCTAAGGTTTTGTATAAGATTTTCTCAATATTTAAATTGTTATTAATATCAAACAAAAGGTTAGTTTTGTTTTTTAGTTCTTGCATTAAACTACGACGCAAACAGCCTAATTTAAGATGCGTGTTGACCCTCAATTGTAATTCAGCCACATTGATAGGTGTGGTTAAATAATCATACTTTCCTCCTACAAGCTCTGATATATTTTTTTTGTCAATAATATTAGGTAATAATAAAATAATTGGTATCAAACTGGTATGATTGTTACTGCATAAGGTATTTACTAACTGTATTCCATTCATTTTACCCGTTTCCATATCACTTATAATTAAGTCAGGTAATGAATCATTTAATTTTATTAAAGCTTCTTCTACATTGGATGCAAATATAATAGTACAGTGAGGTAACAAATGCCTGGTAACGAGCTCTTTGATTGCTACACTTTCGCCTACAAGCAATATTTGTTTTCTTCTTATATTATCTTGCTCACTATCTAGCTGTGGCATGGTTAACTTACTTTCAGGGGGGCTAATAATATGAGTGAGAGGCGTTATAAACTCATGGATTATATTAGATAAAAAATTATCTTTAATTTCATTTGATTTTTCTAAAAAACTATTTTTTTCTACTAATTGCTGCTCAAAATCCTTCTTTTTGGTTAAATCTCTTGTGATGTTCATAAATCCGGTGTGGTGATTATTATCATCGTAAATTGGGGTAATAATAACGTTAGCATAAAGCTGTGAACCATCTTTACGTAAACGGATACCTTCATCTTCAAATCTTCCCGTGGCTTTCGCTTGTGCCAATTCATAAGCTGGAAAATCTTTTGCTCGCGCATCCGCGTCATAAAAAATACTAAAATGTTTACCTTTGATTTGTTCTGCACTATAGCCTTTTATATTTTGTGCACCTTGATTCCAGGAAGTTATGATTCCATTTACATCAAGCAGGATAATAGCATAGTCTTGCGCAGAACTTATACCTTGCAATTGCTTATTTGCTAATTCAATTTTTTTGTTATCGTCTTTATTCTGAATATTGCTTAGCTCCGTCTGTAACAATTTTGCAATGGATTCCAGAAAGCCATTATGCGCTGCATCATAAAAAAAATCCTTTTTTAAAATAAAAATCAGTGCGCCCTGAAGATTATTTACTGCAAATTCATTTAACGGAATAACTATAGCTTCGGCAAGTGATTCAATCTGTAAACTTTTATGTGCCTGTTTTATTTCCTGAGGGATAGTAAATTTAAAAATTTCTTTGGTTCGTAACGCTTTCTTTATTTTTTCACACAAAGGATGTTGAGTTATTTCTTTATTCCCAATTAATAAACTGGCATAAGGAATATCACTTGGATTCATTTCTACCAAATTTTCAATTGTGATTTTCACAGAAGAATAACTTTGATTCCTTTTCATTTCAAAATTTAAAAAATATAATGTTTGCTGTCTTCTTGTTTCGACAACTTGTTTAGTGGTGTCATACCAATTACATTCTATACCTATTAAATTTTCTTCTGTGCCATAAATAGGGTTAAATGTAGTTGTAAAATAAACCTCTGTGACAGAAGGATTAGACTCTAATTCGAGCTTATTATTTTGTGATATACTAGCGGCAGTGGTATTGTGTAAAACCTCTAATAAATTTGGAAAAATATTTATCACTTCTTCTTTTATGGTTGTCGCAGGCATAGCAAATAGTCTAGGATGTTTATTCCCCAGAATTGGAATAAACGCATCATTATAGATAAAATATAAATGTTTCCCCAGGAATAGGCCTTTGGGTTGCTTGCTAAGTAATATTGTATCAGTCCAAAATCTGGCTTCTTTTGACCAATTAGAGAGGACTCCCAAAGGGTGAAGCGTCCAATCGACATTTATCAGTAATGTAGCTATTTTACTGGTTCCAATTTTATCGTCATCTACTGTTTCTTTATTATTAGTTGTAGCTTGTAACATAGTTTTATTCCCTTAAAATATAATCATTCATGAAAGAATTAGTATATTCTCTTATTTATGTAAAAGATAAGATTTAATCGGACACTTCCTAGAAAAATGATGTACATGAACTATAGTAGTTATATGTCATCAAAAATTAATAAACTAGGAGCGTCATTATGAATGTATCAGAAAATATAATTAAACCCAAG
>Ga0302300_1000322_pt1 | contig 36364 bp, 22 predicted proteins | sample III_Palsa_E1_1_FD_198756 | JGI IMG/M metagenome (GOLD analysis project Ga0302300, IMG submission 198756) | Peat permafrost microbial communities from Stordalen Mire near Abisko, Sweden - III_Palsa_E1_1 | ecosystem: Environmental > Terrestrial > Soil > Palsa > Peat permafrost | place: Sweden...
AAACGTTATGTGCTAACAATAACAAGACAGGTACAGTAGTACACCTATGTAGAATTATAAATTTATTTGTTTTAATTCTTCGTTACCTTATTGCTTTATTATTTTAAATAATAAACCAAATGTGTACTTACTGATAATACATACACTCATACACCTATTGATGTAGTTCATCGGTATGTTAAAACACAAAATGTAAAATACAAACATAATTACTGTATTAATATTATTAATTTACTTATTATGATACCTTGATCATATAAACATATGTTACATATCTACACTAATACAAGATATTCAATACTACATAGACATATTACACATTGTTGAGATGAAAGAAGATAAGAATAGTATTGAGTCACAGGGTAACTATGTTGTAATGAGTTCATATGTCACAAAAAAAATTTTATATTAGACCATTAACAATACTACATTTAGCAATTGAATATTTTATTTGTGTAGTTGTACCATGTTGATATCCCAAAATCTGTAATGGATACAATTGTTAAGAGTAGGGTTGCTAATTTAATGGCAACTAGTTGTTACTTGGTAACCCCACTATCAAGATCGTATGTTGATGATGGTAATTTGGACTTTTTAGGTAAAACACGTAAATTACCAATGGTACCAGCTACAGCATATGAAGCTAGTTTTGCTTATCGTTGGTTAGAACCAGATCAGATAACAACATTTTGGTTTGATGCACACACTAAACAACAAATTATATTACATAATGAAGAAGATTATAATAATAATAAACAAGATGTAATGTCTACTGCTGACAAGATGGTAGACCATGATGATGATGATGATGAGATTTGGAACTTGTCTAATGAGGAATATGCCGATGATCACAATGACATTTACTACCATAGTGTTAGTTTATTAATCGCTGGTATTATCACTCGTGACAACTGGCAGTGGTTATCTGCTAATAATAAGGCTGAAATGTTGATCGTATATGGTGTGATTGATCCCTTCAACGATGAAACAGATCCAGACCACACTCATCGTCTACAACAGCTGCTTGACTTTCAAGCTTCAACCATTAAAGCTGCTCAACGTGCTTTCCCTATCCAATTAATTAGTATTATGATTGATCAACTCATCTTGCAATAGAAGGAGGAGAGAGAGAGAGGAAGTAGATAATTAAAACACCGTCATAAGTAGTAATAATACAACCATAAGTTGTATTCTTGTATTTTTCATGTTGATAGTGGTAATAAAATATTTGTAATATTATGTAGTATAATATATATTTGTAATTATATTTGTAATTATATTTGTAATTATATTTGTAATTATATTTGTAATTATATTTGTAATTATATTTGTAATTATATTTGTAATTATATTTGTAATTATATTTGTAATTATATTTGTAATTATAATACAAAATAAGAGACTAACAATATTAATAGTACTGTATATATGTTATATACATAATAAGCACATCACAATGGTAACTAAGTAATTTAATGTATATCACTCTAACATGTTAACAAGAACCATTACTCGGTTACCAAATATTACTGTGTTACCAATTATTACAATTTTAAGTTGTAATTGGAAATTATATACTTTAACATATATATAATTACAAATAACTCTTTTGTAGTGAATGTATGTATGTATACTACACAATAATATATTATGTATATTTTGTATAGTCATGTGTATTTATATGTATTATTACGTTTTTGTATACATATAATAGTTGCTAAGGTTGATTTTAACAACTATCATGGTGTAAATTGACATCTGTGTTAACAGAATAAACAAAACCAATACGAGGTAATAAAAAATAAAAATATGTCTGGTTACGACTATAATTTTTTGTTGGATCACATTGATAATGTTGAAGATGCCAAAATTGTATTGAGATTGTTATATAAGTACAATGATGAAGTTAACGCAATTTTACAACACGAGGGAGAGGGTGGATTAAGTAAGTATTTACTTCAAGGTGTACTACATGGTCTTAACACCCAACATCATACACATGAAAATAAAAATAGTAGTGAACATGATTTAATGTTGCAATGTTATCAACTAGCTGTAGATCAAGATTGTGATGGTCATGCACTTAATTGTATGTATGTACTACAAGATGAGCAGGACGAACAAGGTGAAGTGTTAAGATCTGGATATGTGAAAGATATGTGTAAATTATTACAAACAGTAACAGTTGGAAGTTACTTACATGCCAGAACAGCCAATAATATTGGTTTTTATTATCATAACAAAAAAGACTATGATACAGCTATAAATTATTACCAGCTCAGTATTGCTGACCATAACGTTAGATCTATATGCAACCTTGCTAATTTGTTAAATAACAATAAACAACATGAAAATGCAATTAAATATTATCTATTGTCAGTATCTTATGGTTGTTTGGATTATTTAGATATTATAGCTAATTATTACTATAACAGAAAGGAGTATGATATTGCTATTTCTTATTTTGAGTTGGATGTTTTGAACCATACTAGTTTTTCATCTATGATAAAATTAGCTACTATATATCATGATGTTAAGAAAGATCTTAACTTGGCACTTGCTTATTGGTTTCAAGTTTTGGACACCCCACAAACAGATCATAACAAGGTTAGAGACATAACATTTGTTAGAGGTTGGGCAGCACTCAACATTGCCATTATATATCAACATATGTTGGATAATCAACTCCCACTATTAGGTCCACAAGATACACAAGATAATCAACACATTCAAGATACACAGGATATGGGATTCTGTGAAAAGATGGTTAGTTATTACAAGATAGCTATTGAATATGGTAATAAACAGGCAGTGAAGAACTTAGTGAGTTATTACAGTAGTAAACAGATGTTTCAGTTGGTTATTGACACACAGCTATCAGTTGGACAAGATATTAAATATTTTGATGTTGCCATAGTGTATCATACCAATCTCAAAGATTACGATTATGCTATTAAGTATTATATGTTAGATATTAATAATAATGTATCAGTGGAATCAATGATTAACATTGGTAATATATACATGGATCAAATGCATGATTATCCACTTGCCAAAAAATATTACCAAATGGCTGTGGATACTGGTTGCATAGCAAGCATGTCAAACTTAGGTTTATGGTATAAAAAGGTTGAAAATGACAATGATACAGCTATTACTTATTATCAACAGGTTATTGATAATAAACGACGAGTAGTTGAAACTCACCCAACTTGTTATATGTTAACATGTCATAATATGGCAAGTAGTTATGAATCTAAAGGAGAATACGTATTAGCATCACAATATTATGTAATGGCTATTGAACATGGTTTTAAACATTCGTTGTGTACATTTGAAACATTATTAAAACACCAACTCCGTAATTGTTGTGATCTCGACATTATATTGCCCATGCATCAACATATCAAAAGATTACTAGTTTACGCTAATAATAATAATACTAATACTAATAATAATAATACTAATAATAATAATAATAATAATAATAATAATAATAATAATAATAATAATAATAATAATAATAATAATAATAATAATAATAATAATAATAATAATAATACTAACAATAGTAATAATAGTAATAATGATATAGATTTAGATTGGCAAAAGGAATGTTATCATTCAGCTGCCAGTATATGTGCTATAGAATCTAGAACATCACAATCATTGTTTGACATAGTAATAATGTTATTATCTTCAGCCTGTGTTGTCAAACAAGATAAAGAATTAATAGTTATGAGGTTACACGATTTTAATACTGAGATGTGTGATAATACAGATGGATACTGTGAATTCTTATCATACATTAAACAACTTAGTAATGTTAATGATATTAATAATATTAGTGATGTTAATGTGAGACCATATCTCAACAGTGACTGCATTATTTGTCTTGACGAGATTAAGGAGTGCACTTCACGCGTTATTTTACATTGTAAACACCAATATTGTTTTGTTTGTCTATATACTTACACTAAATCGTGTAAAACTGGTATTTGTCCCCTATGTCGTTCTTACATTTGTTAATCGTTAACTATTACTATGTGAATTATTATTAACCACATTATTATAACAATAAATACAAAAGAGTTAAATTAACAATATATAAACTTGTAAGCATATAACTTTATTATATCACTCAAATAGTTTATATATGCTGGAAGAATATTGTATTTATATCACACAAATAAATAAACATAAAAACACATACAAACATTATTGTATGTAAAAACAAGATATTAGTAATTCTTATATACAGATATGAACAATATATCCCGTTCTACATAATATGTTATAGTAATATAACATATATTAGACTACACAAAAAGATTAACTTGGTTAACCTTATATTATAAAGTAATTGAATGATTAATTGATTGATGTACAAGTATATAATTGTAATATTCACATACCTAAAATATTTTATACATATTATAAACACTTTAATTGCTTAGATATATGTTTCTCTATCCGAATAATACAATTATAACATCCTATGTAATTAATTACATATACATAATTAACGTATATTAAAAGAATAAATTACTAAAGTGTACCTTAGAGTAATAGTATTCTATTCACGTAAAATATATACTGGTAAAGTAAACATGTAACATTAACCAATATAACATTTTAACACAAATATATGAGTAACATGTTAACCAACATAATATTTAAATCACAATATGTTATTGTAATCAGAGTCGAAGATAAATAAGATAAATAAGATAAATATTTTATATACAATTTAACAATGTTATTTTAATTAGAATATGAATATTGTTAATAACACAAATACATTTACAACCCTTATTTCAGGTGATGTATTTGTTTTTTAGCCCCAAAAATCCCCGTTTTCTTATTTAATTAACATATGTGTCTTTTCATATATTGGAGTCTTTCTATTTTGGGTAACATATACAAAATAGAGAGAGAAGGATGGATTAGATGAAGTATTATTGGTAATATTAATTAAAGTAACATTTTTGTAATACATAACAACATATGATTGAGTTGTGTTATAATATAAAAAGGGTTAAAATTCAATTAACAAACACATTAATGGTTAAATTCATTTTAATTAATTATACATCTTTCACTTTGAAACATATAACAATTATAACAATCACATAATTACAATTATATAATTTAAATGACAATTACATAAAATCTGTGTAAACCAACTAACCACAAATGTTATGTAATAATACAAATAGTTATTTATTTATGCTTTTATTGTTACATAACATTTGTGGTTAGTTGGTTTACACAGATTTTATGTAATTGTACTGGTATATAATAGTCACGACAACAACATTAAACGACACCAAAAATAATAATTTAATTGACTTTACTTGTTATATCAACTTGACTATATTCATCATATATCTTAAGTATAAGGTAAATAAATTACATTTTAACAGTACGTTAATTACATTTACATTTCTTACTTTCACATAGGATATCGTTTGTTTAATTGGTAATGCAACCCTTTATTTAATTAATATGTATGTCAGTGTTTTTTGTAATTCAGGTAAATAAAAAAGTTAGAGAACAAAATGAAAGAAGTGAAAGAAGTGTCATTAGTAATGTTAATGTGATTAACATTGTATGTGTTATATTTAACAGCATGTAATTAAGTTATTTATGGATTTAAAATCCCTCTGTTGTCTTAACACATCAAAGAGATGTTGTTTATCTTGTGGTAGTTGGTACCTAATGTCATTAAGGAAATAATAGCCACGTGGAGGTAAAGACATCGTTTCAACTAACCTCCAATAGAATTCCTTAGCCAACTTGTTGATTTCTTGTTTGTACTGTTTTTGTAATTTAACAATTTCAGAGTTAAATCCATTACTAAATAGAATACTCCAATTCCATGGCTTACTGGGATCCCCCCCCCGTTCGACAAAATCAATAGTAAGATTTGGATTACTAGAGATCCCGTCCCAATCCCATGGTAATCCAGGATTTGATATGATATCATTCATGATGACGTTTGGGTTACGAGAGACCTCATACCAGTCCCATGGTCTATCAAGATTTTGTTTGATATCATCAAATGTAATGCCGGCACTATGGGAAAGACCATACCAATTCCACGGTTTATCAGGATGTTGTTTGACAAACTCCAGTGTAATACATGGACTCTGAGAAATTCCATTCCAATTTAGTGGCTTGTCGATATTCTGTTTGATGAATTCCAGTGTAATATTTGGGTTCCATGAAATTTTATGCAATGACCATGGCTTATCGGGGTTTTCCCTAATAATATCCATAGTAATACTTGGATTGCAGGATATATCATCCCATTTCCACGGTAGGTTAGGATTTGCTTTGATAATACCCATAGTAATATTTGGATTACAGGATATAGCATACCAATCCCATTTTTTATTGGAATTTTGTTTGATGTATGCCATTGTAACATTTGGGTTGTGAGATATCCCACGCCAACTCCATGGTAATCCAGGATTTGCTTCAATGACATCCATGGTAATGTTTGGATTACGAGAGATTTCATCCCATTTCCACGGTAGGTTAGGATTTGACTGGATCACGTCTATATTAATGTTCATATTAATGGAAACTCCATTCCATCTCAATTTCTTATTAAATTTCCCTTTAACCAACTGCCAAAATTTTATTTGATTGTTAAGTTTAGCTTTTCTTATCTGTCTCTTTAATTCTTGACAGATGAGAATTTGTTTTGTAACGTGTAACATTTTTACGTTGTTTATGGTAAACAAGATCAGATATCAATCAATAAACGTGTAAACAGATAAAGTTATTTTAATTAAGTATACGTCTTTCACTTTAAAATTAGCAACAATAGTGTAATTGACTTTACTTGGTATAATACCTTAGCCACATGTTTTGTGTATTCAGAGTGTAAGAGAAATAGATAATATTCTACTGTTATGCGATCATTATTAGTAAGAGGATATGAACAGTTCTAAGTTTATAAGGTAAGTAATATTGTTTAAAACACAATGATATATCACAAACAAAATTTTATAATATTATAATTTTAACATAATAAAATGAACAGTGAAGTGACTAAAGTACTGTCAGATTATCATAACATGATAGCAGGTTACATAAAGACATATGGTGAGTATACAGCTACTATGACATTGACACAGTCAGCCGTTTCCCCCAGTACTATTAACTATCTCAACGATAATGGGTTCACATGTAAACTAGTTAATTGCGGTGATTATGTTCACGATTATGGTCGTGAATTTGGCTATGAGGGTGTTTGGTATATCAGTAAGGATAGTTATGCCAATGGTGGTGCCTTTGCCGAATATTGTGGTCATGACAAATCCCAACGTCATATGACACAAGTTGCCAAATGTACATAATGTAATGTAATGTAAAACATCATAACATATCACATTCTTAGTGAGAACACAATTTATTATCTTTACAGATACAGACTACTTTTTGTCTTTGATTAACAATTACTACTCTAGAGTAGTAATAACTATACTAAAACATCACAATACTAACAATACTAGAATTACTGTTAAACACATTATTGTTAAGATATGTATGAAATTATAATTTTTATCTAACTCGATTGTACTAATCCATTGTAAAGTACATCTTATTATGTTAATACACTGATTACTATTATTAATGTAACATAGAACATAATAACATGTAATAACATTGTTATTACTTATCATAAACGTAGTATAACTTATATTGTAATGCACACACAATGTTACATTGTGTAGATAATAATTATTGTAAACTAAAATATACTAACATGTATTAATATTACAATGTTAAAATTACAGTGTTAAAATTACAGTGTTAAAATTACATATCAGAGGTAAATGTATGTATGTTATAAATTAACTGTATATTTTAGATAGTACAATATGTCATAGATTAACATATACACAACATGTTGTTGTGTGGTATAAATCTTAACTTTTACATAGTGGAGGTTTATAAATGTAGATTTGTCTTTACGGTAAAGACAATAAATAATGTAGGATACAACAATAATATGATATATTGTATTCAATACATCAGCATGCTTGGATACATTAAGACGTAATTAGATTGCTGAGTACAGGGATTGCAATGCTGCGAACAAAGGGATGATTGTTATCATCATAAATAACACGGTATTCATGACATAATGTTTTGAGTTCACTGTCAGACTTGAGGTTAAGCAAAGCATAATTCTTTAATTTAGTCATGGTACTAATAGATTTAGGAGCTTGTGTATTCAAACCTAAAGTAGCTAACATCTGTTTACACTCATTGGTTGATGACCACAACCAATCTTCATACTGTTCATTATACGCGTTAATAGGATGTAATGCCATTTGGAAAGCTACACCTGAATAGTAGGTGACAGGAAATTTGGGGAATCTCAACATGTACAAGTTGGGATCAAACATATCGTGTTGCATAGCTAACACCCAACATGTTTTTAATTGTTCATGACATATGACAACAAAACCTCTAAACTTGGGGTTGTAATATTCTAAACATAATTTCATCATGTCACATAAGTACTCATACCTTTGTAATGGATTTTGTGCTGGATACCATGAACCCACACTTTCATCATCAGGTGAAATGGTATCAATACATAAGTTGTGCATATAAAAGTTACCAGTGGCTGTCACCTTGTACCTGGGAGTATATTGTGGATTAACAATATTACTACAATCAAAGTCGAACCTATGGTTACACAACCACAGTTGAGGGCTCACAGTTGGGAACTTAGCACAATTTAACATCTCAACAATGTTGGTATACTCCAATGTCGACAGCACACTATACACACTTTTGTTACCATTTACTTGTGTATTCATATCTTCTACATCTACTTCCATGTTAAGTGGATCGTAGTTCATGTACCACCAAATTTTATATAGTAGATTACAGTCAGGATCAGAGCTTTCATGACCAAAATGTTTCCTTCTGAGTGCCAGTAACTGTTTGGGTAATAGTAACCTATCAGCCAATGTGTAATATGCCTCCCTCAGATACTTTTCATGACCCAAAAAGTTAGCTGTCTTAATATTTTGCACTAATTGCTCCAGTGAACAATAGACATCAAACCAAACTACATTAGTTAACAGTTGTGATGACAACCACTGTGGTACTGAAATAACAGTACAATTGTTATTACTGTTATCACTAGTAGTAGTGGTATTATCGATACACGGTTTTATAGCCAACATATCATCAATGTGTTTATCCTTCACCATGTATGATAGACCATCGGTAGGTGCAAACATCACATACCTGTCACTAACTGGTGTTTGTTGCGATGACATATTTGTAGTTAACACCACTATTGCTACTTATAACATATAAATGTCAAATTTACTTAGTGATCAAGTTATAAACCAATATTGTAATTTGTATATTACAATATGTAATACACATCAACCAACAATGTTAAACATATATATATATATATATATATATATATATTGATTTTCTAATTATACACTTGTTACTTCTAATATCAACATGTAATATTACACATGTTTATAAATAACAAAAATTAAACATTTACAACAACATCACATAATTAAATATCTAGTACTAACATTACAGACATAACATTCCTCACAATATTTTACATAACTAAGAACTACACAATCCTTGTTGTTATCAAGATATATTTATCTATCTACATATGTTTGTTATTTTGTCTTATCATGTCATTGTATGTTATTTTGAATAACATGAATATTAATAATCAGCATGAATATAAGTTACAATTAACAATATTATTATAACTTGTGTATAAGTTTAATTGTTAAAATAGTTTAACAATTAGACTATTTTAACACAAACAAATTGTATGTACTTTAAATGTTTAGTGTGTTGTGATTAGTCTATTATGTTAATTATTATGAATATGCTAATTTATTGCATACTACTTTACTTGTTGTAATATACACTCTCAAATATTAGATGACAAAGCAATACAAACCATATTGTGTTTATAAACGACACTCTACTACTATCTATACAATTTAAACTAAATACATGTTAAAACAGTATTGTGTTGTTGTGATATATTATTGTTACCTTTGTTTTGTATGTAAACGTTTTAGTATCGAACATAATTGTTATATTTTTGTATCCAGGATGGAAAAGAAGGAACTAGACTATTCGTACTTATGTTTAAACATCAATGACAGATGTTTTACAATGTAAATAGTAAGCGATAATAGTAATATTCTAATATCCACATGTTCACGTTGGTAAAGTTTTTCTCTGTTATCTCATCCTCATCTCTCTTGTAATATAATTACTAGTAACATCACATTTGACCTTGTTTATGCAAGTACAATAAACATTTCGATGTCTGGGGCTAGTTCTACCTTGACAACAAAACAACAAATGTATGTTTGCTATTACCAATGCAATCTAAATTTAATTTAGATTATAGATGTAATTTCATTACTATTAAGTATACTGTTTAACATATAACACTATAACATAACCATGGTTATGTTATAGTGTTGCCATGTTTATACAAATTATTGTTAGCTACATATTATCCAGATAGTGTAATGTTGTTAGTTGTGTTAACTTGTGTTAATATCTCAATGTTAAAATTTTACAGTCAGATAGTAATTTTGTATGTTGTAACGATATTGTAAAACATAAACACTAGTGTTTGTGTATAGGTTCAACACACATACATACACATACTAATACATTATGCACTTTTACTACTTATCTTTGTTAGTAATGTTTTATTGTATATCTTTATTTATAGTTGGTAATATCAAAAGTCTCAAAAACAAAGTCTCACTGGTAAATATATAAATACTTTATGCACGTTAATGTTGTTTTGAAAACTTAACATAAAGTTGTATTAAACAATGTTTGGTAATACATGTTTACATACAAGTGTGCTATTTGCCTTATTTTATGTTATGTGTGTCAAAAGGATCAAATGACTTGTGCACTTAATCGATAATTAGGTTATCGATTGACTACCACAAACTAAAAATATTGGTAACATTATATTACATTATATTGTACTGGTTTAACTTCTGGAGGTATGCATATGTTATATATCAAACAATTGTTATTTCCAACCTCAATGAATAAAACATATTGAGTTGTTTTAACATATTATCTCACCCTCCCTTCCTTCCCCTGCTGTGTTGAGGGTCACATATACACTTACAACCACCTTCATGTAATTACAATTACCAACACAACTATCTTCTACATACATAATCTCTATCTCTAAATTACAACAACAAGACTAATGGTTATATTCTTGTAAGTATACAATGGTAATTCCAATTTGTAATTACAAGCAGACTGTATACTTATCATATGATAAGTATACAGTCTATCATGTTAAATTCAATAAACAAATTAAAATGTACATACTTAACAGATAGTTGTTCTATGGATATAGTTGTACACACACAACTACACCAAATGTGTTTTGGTTGGTTTGAACAAACATAACACCAATATACTTGTTGTTTATAAAACAAAGACAACAAGTATATATGTTACCATAAGTATATAATATTAACGTTAGTATAGAATAGTCCTATACTCATTGATATCGCAGATGTTGAATGTTTCATAGAGTCTTAATTTTACAGGCAAACTACATTTAACATGTTTTTACAAAAAATATGTCTCTCCTTACTAGTCACTAAAATAAAAGGTAGTAACTATACTCGTTACCACAGGTGTACAACATTAATTTAATGTACAACCATTTTATACTCACCAACACTAAAGGTAAGTTAATACTTGTAATTTTACAGGTAAACCGAAGGTATACCTCAGAGAGAAGAGCTGCGCTAAACATGTTTTGTTTAATTTTTACCAAAAATATGTTTGTCTTTACTAGCTACTAAAATAATATCTTATAATGTATTGAACAGTAGTAGGTATAAAATAATCGTATATTAAATTAATGTTGTAAACACTTGTAGTAACGAGTATAGCCATTATCTTTTATTTTAGTAGCTAGTCAAGAAAAACATGTTTTTGTTTAATTTTTACCAAAAACATGTTTACCTGTAAAAATTCAAGTAGTAGATTATGTCTACCAGTGATAAGTGTAGAACAGTTCTATACTAAATTAATATTATACACTCTTTATTACATATATCAATACGTTATTTGTTTTTACAAGTAAAATATGGTTTAACCTGTTTTTGATATGTTCAAACCATATTAACATAAAAGATATCTACTAGTGCAACATAAAATATTAAACATACATAAGTTGTTGGTGTTTACAATTTTACATTCAAACATTCAAACATTCAAACATTCAAACATGTAAATAATTGTATGTTAACCAGTACATATAACTATATACTGTTTACATGGTTTTAACAAAGGTTACTTTTCTGTATTATATATACAACTACCAATAAACATGTTAATACATTTAAGGTGTTGATCAATAACAACCTAAATAATAAAAATATTATCCAACATCTTGTTTACCATTAAATATCTCTAATGAAACAAACACTTGTTGAGTGTAAACTTATAATTTATATATCTCTAACAAGTATATTGTTATGTTATTCACACATAAAATATAGGTCTAACCTATATTAAATTTTTTATACTTGTTAACAGTGAATAAACAACTTGTTTGGTTTAGTACATATCTAGTTGTTTTGGTTACTGTTAGGTAATTAATACTATAACATATATTCATGTATGGTAACATTAACTACTCACAAAAAATAGTTGGTAGACAAAATTATACCAAACAACACCGTATCTAAAATATAACACAATGTCGTATTAATCTTGTACTGTAACTTACAACATTAAAAAGAAGATCGTACACAAGTATGTTATAACATTTACAAAGTATCAACATGACACCACTTCCTTGTTAATATTGATGCTTATTATGTAAATGTTTTGGTATTTAATACCATATTCTTACTTTTTCAAGTCATATGTGTATTACCTTATTACAACAACACAAATATTTAACACGGTTAGTCATATGTTATTATAGTTAACAATCCTAGTAACTTTACAGTACTAATATTTTTGGTTATATTGTATAACCAGATATATTGTTTGTATACTTCTTACTACACAAAATACTTATTACAAAATATATTGTGTTTACTTGTTCACACTTAAATATTGTATTAATGCATATGTTTGAGGTGTATACAAAGTAATTAGTTTTATAACTTGTCTTCTGCATTGTACATAAATATAGTTACAAATACTTATTTACTTGTTTTGATAAACAAAGGTTAATTAAATTAACCTTTAGTTGGCATATTTAAACCAGTAGACTTAATACACTATAATTGGTAGTATCTAAAATACCTAACTTCTTTATATTGTCAACTAAGTAGAACATCCTTTGTTTTAATATCTAATAATTATACAATTGTACTCTCTAGTGCATTAGTAACCTTCACACCATTAATATATGTTCGCAACCTGTAATTCTTGTTACTCGTTATATTATTAACATCATGTTGTTAACAACACTTACAGTACACAAAATAATTTATAACACAGTAATTATATTATGGTTATGTTATATTGTTAGTTATAGTTATAAACAAATCCAAACAATGTAAAGAGTTATTATATTGTAACCATAATAAATATAAAATAGTGTAGTTGTAAAAAAATAGTAGTTACCAACAAGCAATGTTATAAATAATAAGCATATTGTCTTTACAGTAAAGACAAGAAATTTTTACATACAATAACGTTTAGGGATCATGTAATAACATGCACTGTCATGTTAACGTGTATATATGCTTGGATTTGAGTATGTAATCATGTTAAGGTATAATGTTGCTGAGTACAGAGATTGCGGTGTGACGATGATAGGGTGACGGTTGTTATTTTCATAGATAACATGATGAATGTGACACAGATTTTTAAGTTCATCATCAGATTTGGTATTTAACGATACAAAGTTTTTCATCCTGGTTAAAGGGCTGTTGACCTTATTAACCTTTGTTGTTGAGTCCAAATAGGCTATTAACCACCTACACTCAATAGTAGCTCGTGACAGCGAACTATCCGCATGTTTAGCATTTACAAATTTTGGTTCGGAACGTTTAAAAGCAATACCATGATAACAGTTAATGGTATATGGTGGAAACCTTAACATATACAGGTTGGGTTCAAACATATCTTTCTTGACTACCAAACACCAACATACTTTTAACTCCTCATAACAATACATAATGTATTGTCTGAGGTTGGAACTGTAATGTAACAAACACAGTTTTACCAATTGACATAAAAATTCATACCGTTGTAGTGGGTTCAGGTCTGAAGGCTAATTGCTGTCTTCATCATCGGATGGATAAATGGCATGATTACATAAGTTATGGACATACATTTCGTAATTGTCATCTAGCACCACTTGATATCTACCAAACTTGTTAATAACACTATGATAGTTGTGATTGGAGTTAAAATTAGTATCAAATGTAACGTTATTACTAAGCAACCAAACATCAGGATTGATAGTTGGAAACTTAGCACAACTCAACATCTCGGTAATGTTAACATGTTCTAATGACAAAACTTGGCTTGTCGCTTCTCCACTCACTTCTACTTCTTCCTCTATATCTACTACCTCCACACTCATATTAAGTGGATCGTAGTTCATATACCACCAAATTTTATAAAGTAAATTACAATTGGGGTCTAAATTTTCATAACCAAACAATTGTATTCTAATAAATAGAAGTTGTTTGGGAGACAACAACTTATTAGTCATTACATCATAAGCAAGACCCAAATATCGCTCGTGACCCAAAAAGTTGGCTGTTTTGATATTATCAACTAGTTGTTTCAAAGTACAACTAACATTACATGATGTCACATCCAATACCGTTTGACTATCCAACCACTCGGGTACTGAAACAGTGTTGTCATCACGACTAATAATTGGCCTCACTGCTAACATATCATTCACGTATTGTCTTTTTACAACGTATGATGAACCACTTCCTGGTATAAACACCATATATTCATCACTGATGTTATCATCATGACTATCAACACCAACATTTGTTATGTTATGATGACATATTTTAAATGGTAACTACATTTTTGTTATAAATACCAAAATCATCACATTTGTATTGTTACTATCATCATCATCATCCATAACAATTGTCATACTTGTAAATATAGTTATAACTACTAACATAAATATTTGTTGTTCCAAAGATGGTAATTATACTTTCATCACAAACAAATAACAATTACATTAACAAATCACACATGCATAATAATAATTGGAATTAAACAAGAGTAACAAAATTAAATAAAACATATGTTCGATGTCATAAATATTTAAGAACTATGGGAGGGGATATATATGTGGTGTGTGTGTTAAGCGTAAAAATTGAGTGTAGAAAGATATTAGAAGCTAGGGGAGGGATAAGAAACTAAACATCTTCGGATCTTCACCTCTCTTACCTCTGCCATCTACTTGTTTATCTTTCCATACCTCTCTCTCTCTCTCTCTATCTTCCACTAATTAATAATGGCAAAGCTTATTGTTTCTCCCAATGATATGTATTCTAAGTCTTTGAGTTAGGTAGGCTAGTTCTCGAATCTGGTATGAAACCATCTTTCATGATTGCTCTTTGGAGGGGTGGTGCACCACCAGGTATGTGTATTCATGAACTGCTTAAGTACAAGAAGATTAAGTGTGATCACATTGCAGTTAGAACAAGTTCTTATGTTGGTAAAGAACAGAAGTCCACAATTGATGTTCATGGTCTTCATTATGTTATTGAGAATGCGAATGCAGATGATGAACTGTTGATTGTTGATGATATCTTTGACTCCGGGAGGAGTGTGAAGGCCGTTATTCTTGAGATCATGTCAAAGATGAGAGCTAATACACCTAGGGTCATCAGGATTGCAACCATCTACTACAAGCCTAAAAACAACAAGACAGACATCAAGCCTGACTTTTATTGTGTTGAAACAGACAAATGGGTAATCTTCCCTCATGAACTTGAAGATATGACAGATGAAGATGTGTATGAGTCAAAGGGTGAACAGGTTGCCAAAATTATCCTCAAGTAAGAAAACACACATACACAATTCCAATTATTACCATTCATTCAACACAACACATATTAAACACCAAAACAACATCATATACATATCCTATTCTCTTACCCAGTAAGAGAACATACATCTACATAAAAATTAAATTATTGAGATATGACCATATATACCTTTATTTCTAATTCTATTGAATCTTTGTTTTTATCCTTTTTTTACATAATGTTGTTGATCACAACAATTACCTAAAAATATTGTTGTGATCAACAATATTTACAATGTATTGATGTTTTTACAATGTATTGATGTTTTTACAATGTATTGATGTTTTTACACTGTCTATTTTAGTGTATGGCCCGTGTCTTTAACATCTTGAGGATGTTGAGCAGTTTATGGTTTTTACAATGATTGTAAATGGTGATTATTATGTGTATGTATACATGTAATTTTGGTGTATAGGATGTTGCTTATTATAAGGAAAAAAATGTATCGAAATGGGATGTTGGTAAATGAAAAAATATTAATAGATGATATATTTCTTTTTATCTTATTAAAAATAATGAATGACTATCATTATGTTAGCACGTGTTTATTGGCAAATTACATAAAGATGATAAGTGGTGAAAATGTCAGCAGTACGGAAGTGATGAGACAGGCTGAAGTGGACTTTCCAAGAACTATGGTAGAATATAATTTTCTACACTACTGTGACTTACAAGATTTTTTAGCAGATGTTGGTTACAATAATGAAGTGTGTAAAGTGTCAACACATTGCGTTAAATTACCATCACTTAAATATTTACTAATCATGTTGACCACACAAGTATCGTTATTACCAGTATTTAAGATATTATCAGACATTTACACCGACCCCAATAGAGGATTATACCTGTCTGATTTTACTGGCAACAACAAACTTAAAATTGTAATAGTTGATGATGATCAAGGTGTACTGTTTAACTACTTCAAAAAGTTTCGTGTGTATGATACCAACTTGTCACTGACCATACTTACGATCAACTGTAAATTTTCTTTTTGTATGCCTTATTACTGCATTACCAATGATGATCATTGTCTGCTTGAATGGGAGATCATCCTGGATCACGACGGTCATGGTTAACACCTTCCTGTCTCCTCTTCCCTCTCCTTCATTTATATCAATTCATCGTATTCTTACAAATACATTTACATACACAAAACCATAACTGGTTAGTTTCGAGTGTATATTTTCACCATTCACCCACCCCCACACCTACCCATCCACCCACATACACATAAGGTACTAACATTAATATTGTTAATGTTCACTAACTTCTGTTAAAATTATATACGCATGTATAAATTTAACAAAATATAAGTATATTCTTACTTCGTTGTACTTACTTACACAACCTTACATTATTAACACATGTACGTATGATAAAGATGTTAAAGTTCCACATATCTTACATTAAGTGTTTCTTAATGTAGGATATGCATTTTGTATCTCTGAGATACAAAAGATATTAAACATATGTTTATATAGTACAATAAGTAAACATATTACAAGATATAACATATGATATGTTTATTATTGTTATTTATAGTGACCAATAAATATTTAATGTATATATATATACATACTTAATATGTATAAGTGTTGTTTTGTATATAAAATGGTAATTTTATTCTTAACTTATAAATATATATATATATATATATATCATTACAAGATTTATATTTTTAGGTATTTTACATCTTTGAGATGTAATAATAATTATATATTGTGATAATAGTAGGTCATGATAAATAGGTTATTTCTCTCCTCTAATGGTTTTTAACCTACGAATGACAGTATCGATATCTTCTAAAACGGGGATAAGTTGTTGACGAATGACCTGTTCATCTAAATCCCACCATTTAAGTCTCAATAAGTCTTGTATTTGAGATGGACTAAAACGATACTTAACAATTCTCGCTGGATTACCAGCCACGACAGCATAGTCAGGTACAGATTTGGTCACAACAGAGTTACCAGCTATGACAGCTCCATTACCTATGTTGGCACCAGAGTAGATTGTTACACTATTACCTATCCACACATCGTTGCCAATGGTAGGTGTGGCTTTACCCCAACTATTTTGGGGACAGTCTGGCCACCCAAATATCTCTTTAAATGGGTAACTACTAAAAGATTTAATGTTGTGATTACCATCCAAGAACATGTTACAACCAGCTGCTATACTGCAGTACTTACCAACAATAACATTATCCTTGCTTCCCCATCTCGCAACGTTTATAGAACCGTATGAATGTTTGCCCAAAACGACAGCCATTTCATAAGGGAAAATAATTAAATTTGTTTATTTCAAATAAAACATAATACGTTAATATAATCTGTGCAAATATGCTATGTTTTATTTAATTTACATCCGATTTATTATACGTAATTATTATAACATTATTAATGCAAGTGAATTACAACATTATAATGGTTACACATAATGTCAACATAACATCATATGTATTAATATTGTTAAAATACAACACATTCCACTGAGTATAATTTATGTATACAATTATCAGTGATTATAATTGTGAAAATAAAATTATTTTTTGTGACTATCGTACATATAAAATGTCTTATATTCCTTCTACTTTTACTTGTGGAAATACATATATCTCATTTACTTATTCTGCGTGTGTTCATCTGAATACCCATTTCACAGTTGTCTAGCTTGTGGATTTTTCAAAGTGACTATGTTGAGTAATCCACATGATGTTGAAGTTGATACTACGTGGGACCAGGTACTATTTAGTTTCATTACTATGGAAATTTTGTTTACCAGATACACAAACAAATCCTAAGGATGATGATTCTGAGGGTGATGATTCTGAGGGTGATAACATGATTACGAAACATAAATATATACTTAAGATGACAGTGTAATTACATACGTACATTTAACATAACATAATTATAGTAACTACATTAATACAGTACCCCATTTTTCTACTCCAAGTAGAAAATATATGCATTTATCTTTATGTGTTTGTAACACCATTTTATTTTATTATTTTTATACACTGTTAATATTCTTCTAACTCCATTCTCTCTATTACGCTTAATCTTTCAAGTTATGGATTTTTCATAATATGTTAATCAACACTTTAATTAGTATCATACTAACCCCACATATTCAAATAAAAGAAATATTACAAATCTAGTTTGTAATTTATATGTTTTCACAGTTAAAATTCCAATAACGATAAGATAGATATATCATATATAAATTACAACCATTGAATTACTTTGTGTATCTAAAATATACAATCACTACATTAGTGAATATAATTTCCACTAGTTACGTGTGTAATGAATACATGGTTAATGAATACATGGTTAATGAATATATGGTTAGTATAATTATGTGTAATGATAGTATAATAATAATGTTATGTTAATACAAACAGTAATTACAACGTGGTATAAAATAATTTGTATACACGATGGTGATTTCATGTTATATGTAATTACGTATGTGTGCATCGGTAATAATACATAATTTTTATTTTACTTCATGATGAAGTAAAAATATATTTGAGTAATAAATAATAACATCGTTATGACTAGTCAGAAATGGAGGAAGGTTAATTAACCTGACTTAATTCCATAATATTAAGTTATATATTAATATGTATATGAAAATTTTATTTAAAATGATAAGCTAACCAAAATCTGATTGTGTATGTGTTGACAACAAATAATGGTGTTAAAACATGTCTATTTTAGAAGCAATTGATAAGGCCTCATCTGCCTTTATCTCTCCATCTAATAGTGGACAAAGAAGACTTGAACCAAACAAGATCTTATCTATGATCCCGGCTTCAGACCCATTCAGAGATTATGTTAAACAATTACTGTTGGACACAAGATATATAACATGGGATGAAACAATTACCAATTTAGAAGCATCATTAGATGACTTTCTATCTACAGTACAATCCAAATTTTACTTATCCTTAAACAAGTATAAGTTCTCTTCTGAACTAGTGTTTGTTTGTGTGTTCTGGGATAAATTAAAAGACCATGTCATCGATTTAGTCGAAATTGGACCTGATCTGCCACCTGACTGTACCGTTCTATCAATTGACGACTTTATTTTGACAGCTCAATCACTTGCTGGACCAATCGATGTGTTCCAATACGAAACATATAGGAATGACGTGCATTTTTACGTTTGTGTAGCTGGCTCAACACCTGATGGTTTACAAACTATGGAAGGATTTGGTGCCAAAGTATTCTATGGGTTAGAGTTAACCATAACTACTATCCCACATGAATTCCAGAAACAATTGTCATTTGGTGATAACAATGAGACAATCAACATGTACACTGATCATAAAATCTCAAACGTTATGTTGAACACTCCATACTTATTTCAATATGGTTTAACCCAAAACTACCATGCTGGTTGTCTCATTACATATCCACCTGATGAGGGGATTAAGATGTGGCTGTGGAAACAATTCTTCTCTCATGTTATGGCACCACCAACTATGTTTAACTATCAAATATGAGGTTTATTAATATATCTACACACAAGCAATAAACGTTACAAACAGTAACTACATGTGACACCAGGTTTAAGATATATAACAGTTATGTACCTAAAAATTATTACAACAACAGATATAACAACAACAGTAATTGTAACTATAACATATTAATATACAATATTGTATGTTATCATGAGATAATGTTATATTTCTTGTTTATACAGATTTACAGTTGTGTTAGTTGTAATTAACTAAAAATAGGTAGATATGTATTATATATAATAATACAATGTGATAGGTAAGACATATTACAGTTGATAATTAATTGTAATGAGATGTATGTTGTAAACAAATTACATATTAAATAGTATAATGTAGTACAAATATAATGTTTACAACAAAACATCATTAAAACAAAACATCATTACAACAAAACATAATGTTATGTATGTAACAGCTTAATTAACACACAATCGTTGCGTGTTGTATATTTTAACAATGTTAAAAATTCGTGCTAACCAATATATTTTGGTTTGGTAATATTAAAAACCAGTATGAGTTGGATTTATAGTACTAATAACAAGTTATTACTATAATATATACATAACCATTACTACTACTAATGTTACATTAATATAACATTGTATGTATACATATTTTTATACTTGTTAGTGTTTTAATATGTTCGACAAAGTAAAATATTTGTAGATGTATTTATAATTGTAATGATAGTTTGTTTATTGTTGTGTAATAACAATATGAGGTTATTATATTGTAAACAACATTACAGTTTAATGTTTATTTTGTAAAATGTTAAAATACATAACGATTATGTATTAGTAACTATCATGTACTTTTATTCCTAGTATTTTTATATCTTTGTATCATCCAATCATACAAAGATACAAATATTGGGTTGATACAATCCAAACTATTCTTGGTATAGGTTATGAGTATTAATAAAAGTATTTGTACATACAATTGTTCAGTGTTATGTTATTTTATATATTAATAATATAACAAACAACTATACCAGTATATATTACATAATTATTGTGGTTCCTTGTTTACACAAATATCATGTAATTATTTTGGTATGATAAACTACAAATACTTTAATAACTACAAATATTTTAATAATTACAATAGAATTTGGTGATAAAATAGTGTAAATGACAGTATTAACTACATGCCATCTATGTAAACAAGGATCCACAATAATTATGTACTCATACCGAAACATTTAATATATACACTGTTGTATTTACATTGTGTAAATACATATTAATTAACTATACTAATCTCTTTTTGTTGTGAACGAGATTTAAAATTACCCTTTGTGTTAAGAAGATGTAGAACCTAACAAAGAACCAGGTAGTGTTTGAAATGAAAGAATATAATAGGTGACAAATAGAAGAAGTAGTTAAAATGTAACAATGTTATATATTATCCAGATTTATAATAATTGGTAAAGTGGGTAACTATTTGTAACGTAGTGTCACTAACTGTTAACGTTGTTAATAGTATGATGTATTCATGTCACAATTAACACTAATGTTGTATTATTATTATATTTAACACATAAATATACATACAAATGTTAAAATACATATCTTATATGTATTATAGTTAGTATACTTTTGTTTTTAACATTTATTTGTATAAATACTTATATAACTGTACTAACTATAAAAATGTTAGATGGTTAAGTATATTCCTTTCCCATTTCTAACCTTTAAATATTTTTACTCTCTCTCTTCCTCTTTCTGGTATAACAAACAATAGTAAACTTGTTATATGTAATTGTTTAAAGTACTGTTCATGAACAGTATAAACAAATAGTTATACTAGTATGATTGACATAACATTTGTGGTTAGTTGAAAAATACACAGATTTTATGTAATTACCCAAACATAACTAACTACAAACACTTTGTAAACAGGGTATATTTGGTGATTGTCACCGTAAATAATATTGTGAGGTCACATACTAATATATTTAGTGTAGTAATATACTAGTGTAGTAATACTGTAACTACATAATGTTAAATGTAACAACCTTTTGTTTTGAACAAGATTAAAGTTACTTGTTATGTTGAGGATGAACGTGTGAGTGAGGAGGGAAGAGGATGTATAGATAGGTAACGAGAGGAGAACAATAGTTGTTGTTGCTCACGCTTTAATTTACAACATATGCACAAAAATACATAATTGTTATGTATTGTAACTAACATGTTTTAGTTTTAACATGTCTTTATATTTTCATATCAACAAGTATTGTAACAATGTTAAATAGATAGCATCTTCTCCATCCTTCTAATCTTTAACTGTTTATATTCCAAACATACAAACAACAATAGGTTCGTTATGTGTAATTATTTAGGATTGTATTGTTACAGATAATAAAAACAAATATATTATGACATACACATAATATCGGTGAATGGTTGGATATACAGATAGTATGTAATTGCACTGATATGATTAACTAATAACTACCTATCAAACTGGAGTAAAGTTGGTAGGTATTGGTATAAATGTTAGTATAAAACACATAGAATTTGTGTATTCAACCATCCACAAACATTTTGTTGTCTATTTATCAATACAATTGATATTCGGTGTTAACATCAAATATTGCATCATAGCTAATTGGTATTAATCGTAATAACCGTGTTTAGAACAAGATTTAAATTTAATGAGTATACATATACACACACTCAGATAGTTGGATTTGTACATGTGTAACTAGTTATAGTTATAGTTATATTGTTTACTCACTAATCTGTAATTTGAGTTATGTTGTAGAAATTAGTACTTTGGATTACAAAACTATAACATTTTAGTATATTTCGTACACTTTAAGATTTTTTGCCAAAAACATGTTGTTAACAATTTTTAGGAATAAGCTGGTGACAACATTGACCTGAGTATGCATATGTATAAATAACGGAAGTAAATTTACAGTATTGGAATAAAGTACATAACAGTTTATGTACCTAACATTGTTGTGATCATGAATCACAATTACAAATTGGTAGTGAGTAGTGAGTAGTGAGTAGTGAGTAGTGATTAATGTTGTTATACCATTGTAAAATATGTAAATTTTGTCATGAACATATCTATAGTTATGTTTAACATATTCAACCAGTATCACAGCCAATAAAAATAAGTTGTATAATGTGATATACTATTTTAACATTACAGTTTATGTCAAAATAAAATAAACTGTGATGTCTTAGTTTACTAATATTACAATAATTGTCAACCAGATGATGTTCTGATACCAAGTTATTGTAATATTTATTATATTTCCTTCCTCCTCTATTACATTTCTGTACACAATTATTTACTGTTGTTATTACAAGTAACCATTTAAAATTATATACCAATTGTATTGGTACATCCAAACAATTATATTAGTTTGGTTACATAATTGTTTGTGGTTGGTTACCTACACAGATTTCATGTAATTGCACTTATATGATTAACTACTAATACTTGATATCCAGGATAAAATCGGTATAAATTAAGGTACAAATTACATAAAATCTGTGTAAGCAACCCATCCACAAATATTATATAATCCATCTTGTATTCACTAATACAAATAGTATGTATATATAGTGTAGTATTATGTAGCCACATAACATTAATCATAATTATCTCTTGTCTTGGACAAAATTTATACTTATTTGATATGTTGGAAGAAATAGTAAGGGAAGAAATAGTAAGAAAGTTAAGTACAATGATATTTTGTAGATTAAATGGTGTTTAGTGATATTATCTCTTTCACCTGACATACATTAATATGTATAGACTTAATTGTGTTACTACTTACTTGCAAGATAAAAATATTGTAATGTACTGTTTAATTACATGATATAAAACACTTAACACAAATTCATTGTGTACACAATAAGTTATGTTTTTACTATGTATTAACACCTAAATAAATAACTACTTTCAACCATGTTTGTTTCTTGTGCCGAGAACTGGTAATTACCAACATATAACCATTACGTGTTCAAAACTACTGGTATTACAACAATTGTTGTAATAAACAATACTAATTTTGGTAAAATATAAACTTGTTTATTATCATCATGAAAGTTTAATCATGTTGAACATGGTTAATCAAAAATATGTAAAGGTATTTGTATATATTACGTGTTTATCGGTGATATAACAGACGGAATACAATCCAATATTTTTCAACCAAAACACAAAGTTGCTATGTAAATTATACGTTGTTACATTCAACAAGTTAGTTAACACACAATAATTGTGTATTGTATAGTTTTAATGTTACCTGTAATATTATGTGTAACACACCAACAAGTAAACAACTATAAATATAAAACTTACATGATATTGGTGGATGATTAAATACACAAATTTCATGTGAATATTCAAGTACTATTGGATAATATTCACCTGACAGCTAAAATAAAAGATTTGTGTTTCTAACCAACCACGAATCTTAGTGTACCGTTATACACAAGATTTGTGTTTCTAACCAACCACAAATCTTAGTGTACCGTTATACACAAGATTTGTGTTTCTAACCAACCACAAATCTTATATAACATCACATACCGATATAATTAATGTACTCGTAATAATGTGGTAACTTGTGATCTTGTTTAAAACAAGATTCAGACAAAATCCAAACTTAAGGTTGATGTGTGTTTGTGTTGAGCAGGTAATTAAAAAGTAGTAACTATCCAAACTATGGTTTTATTGTCCACATGGTATAAGAGTTAAAGACATACAATTACATCTTGGTGTAATTAAAGATGTCAATCAAGTTAGACATTTGTGACAACACATGTGTTTATGTACCAATGTTAGTTGGAATATTGTTAATATATACATATAATATCCCGTTATTTATATTATTAGGATTATGTAAATATTTTTACTATTTGATTGTTGAACATAATTATGTGTAGTTGTAAATGTATGGGTTACATATATGGATAAGAAACAATTAATACAAAATGATAATTAACTACTGTTATATTGAGTGTATTAAACAATATAACAGTATGACAGAATTTAAGGTCTTAACTGGAGAGGGTAACGCCGATAAATCTTACGGAACCAAATACTTTCTGCAATTATATGGTTCTGACGCATTTGAACAACTACAACGATATATATCTGGACAGGATGATTATAACGTGGAAGGATATGAACTGACATTGGGTAGTGTAACATATCCACATGAAATCACACAGGCACTATCAACAATTCAAACAGACAGTCTAATTTACAGAGTGAACTTTGAATTACCAATTGAAAAGAACTCATGTATGACATTTTTTAGGATGAACACAACCACAACAGCATCTAATGCTTGGGTACCAGTTAACTTCTGCTACTTCAAACAACTGTACAATGATAGGTTTTACTAACAACACTAATGCCAACAAACAACATTACTATACTATATAGTAATTAACACTATTTTATCACTACAACAGTTGAAACCAGCATAACTAGAAACCTATACCTATTGTTATTTTTCTCTCTTTCGTTACAAGATAACAATAGGTATATACATTACATTGTTACATATAACAAATTACTATTCGAGTCACTAAATTTATGTTATTAACGTAAATACATTATAAGTAACATATATCTTGTTATGTTTATTATACTACTAAACAATGTTATTTGTGCGTTAACATTGTAATACAATTCTAATATTAAAAACTTGATGTTTAGTGATAAGTAACAACGCAACACAACACAACATTAAAATGGTACAGAAAGCAACAATTACTCTTGTTGTCAATAGTTTTGAATATGAAGTAACCAGTATTGGTCGTTTGAAGCAAAGTTTGTTATTTAACGATATCTTACAGACCGATACTAATATTGTTAATAACATGTTTACTATTTCCTGCTCAGTTCAGTGATGTTGTATATCTTTACATTTACTATGTTAACAATGGAAGTATTGTATTTTGTGATGGTGATGGCAGTATTCAACAAGTTCACAGATGTTTTGAATTATGTCACTACTTGATTGACACAACATTTTTTAGTTATATGATGACAATACTTCGTGACAAGTTTACTATGTATAAACAAGTTATATTTTTGTTGCATGAAGATATTCAACGAGATATTTACCTTCAACTACCTTTTATTTTTGTTCCTGAAACCACTCAATACCAATACAATACACTATTTCTTAATTCATGGATACACAGTAATAACAATCATTACATTGAGGTTGAAGATGTAAGCTACATGTCTACTATTGATAACAGTATTGCGTTCCCAACTCTCATTTGTTTCCACTGTTTACCAAACACTGGATCAATAGTAAGGATTATAAATAGATATAAATATGTAGTTGAACAAGCAAAACCTAAATATCCAGTTGAAAATTATGTAAAACATGGCATTGAAAGAATATGGCTTGACAGTGACAGAAAGAATGTATACACTAATAAATATTACAATCACGGATTGGAAATGTTGTTATTACAAGATGTGTTAAAAGATGTGTTACAAGATGTGTTACAAACATAAATAACACAACCTTGAGTAAGTTATACTTATTGTAGAGATCATGTTAAACACATAATTACACGATCTCAACAATTTTATAGAAGTTTTAACTCAAGACTTGTATATGTCTAACATATACATATTTATATATCACACGTACACATACTATTAAGAAGATATAAAGTTATGTTATGAAATGTGTAATATTACGCTACTTATAATTATTATACACTTCAAATATTATCTTTACAATTATGTATTTGAACCATGCCAAGTATACTTTGTATATTTTGTATACTTTATATAATAGTTATTTGTTAATATGTACCAATATTAACTTATATGAATGATTGTATCACAACAAGATACTTATTATATATTAATGTTTGTAATGATTTAACAAATATGTTTACTACTTTGAGTAGTAAAATATGTTTTAAACTTTGTAGATGTAAAATTTAAAATAATGGGTATTATGTGTAATAACATGCTTGTTTATATCAAATGAACCATTTTAATTTTGTTAATTGTAACACTTGTCTTTATTTAGACAATAATTTTGTATACAAAGTAATGTTAACAAGTTAACATTTTAGTATTTTAATACTTTGACAATATTGAATAACAATATAAATATAAACAAGTAATTATATTTGTATTGTTACATAATGTTTGTGGTTGGTTAAAAACACAGATTTTATGTAAATGCACTAATATTTAAACATTAGTAATTATTTGTTTACTATGGTCATATAAACATTACAATTATTTATTTATATTCATGTAATTACATGAAATTTGTAGTTGATTAACAAACACAAACATTATGTAACTATACTAGTCATTATATGTTCACACTTATAAATATGTATTTATAAGTGTGAACATATAATTACATAATACATGTATTTCTAATTATCCACAATAATCATGTAGCTATATTAATACAAATATATATATATATATATATATATATATATATATATATTGGTAACGTATATTTTTTATTTCTTGTATCGTACTTGATCTTTTATTACTTAATCCATATTCCTTAATACTTTGAATAGTATACATATCATATGTAATATGTTATTACATAGATTTTAAATTCAGCGATATGTTTTTGTTGTTTGAATTTTTTGTGGTCAAAGTTATATGTCATATTGTAATATTATTTAATAGTAATTATACTTTAAAATAAAGTATACCTTAAGTTATACATATGTTATTGTGTTGTTTTTATAAAAAATACAGTATTCTGCTACAATCATGTAGCAGATAGTCTCCAGTTGGTATGCGGATACCATGGTATCCGCATCACTCTGTTTTTTATATGTTTTTTGAATGTCATTACATACCCAATTTTAAAATTATTTACCTATTTAAAGTATATATTAAATATATTTTATAAAGATATAAGGTAAATAAAATATAATGTTAAAAACAAAAATAAAAATAAGTTATTACAGAAGCCCAGTGTAGTATTTCTATAGTAAGTGGAAAGTAAATACTACAGTGACTAATAGAGATTCATTCTATTGCAAAGATAACATTGTTTTAACATTTATGTAATAACTACACATCATGTAAAGAATAAATCCCACTCAATATGTATATACGTATATACATATTCAATAACTATTTATGACAGTACGTACATTTAATTACATTAGTGCGTATACAAAATATTTGTGGATCATTAAAAACACATATTTTATGTAATTATACTAATATAAACACTTGTATTTACATAAAATCTGTGTTTGTTAATCAACCGCAAATATTATGTAATACATTGTTGACCATTATTTAATCTAATAATGCTTTTAACATCCAAATAACTTTACTATTTTAAATAGCTTGACATGATAACAAAAGTTTTTTGGTACTGGAAAAAACCCATGTTAACAAACATTACTACTATATAATATAGTAATTACTTTACATCACTCTCCATTGTTGAGACAAAATAATGTTATTAGACATACAGAGAGAGACATATACATATACATAATTGTGATATTCTTACAAAGAATATGTTTAACCTTGTTTAACCTTACCCTCCCTCCTCCTCTCCCTTACCCTCTCTTACCTTCCCATTTCAAGATGTATATAAATGTTTATACTCTATATTTTTTATATACAAGAGATTATTGTTTTGATTTATATGAACCCATATAATTAACATATTATATCCCCTTATTAAGAAGATATGATGTTATGTAACATATAATAGAATAATGTTATACATAATACATACCCGTAAATATTATCTTTTTTACTTTTATTACTACTATTTAAACTATACTAAATGTATGTTACTTAACTCTTGAAATGCACTAATATTAACTTATATGAATTTTTCTACCATGGTGAGACAATATAATGATATATGTTAATGACTAGTAATGTTTGCTACATGCAGTACCAGTACAATATTTTACAAGTATGTTTACTACTTCTGGTAGTAAAAACATTTAATTACATATGTTAATATAACTATAATTACATATGTATACATTTTATAATAAACAATTCTCAGTGCCAATGTATATGTGGAATGTATATAACTATACAATTGTCTTCATCCAAGTAACAATTTTGTATACAAAGCAACATTAACCTGTTAATATTTTATTACTTTGATACTATTGTCATTTATTTATACTAGTTATAAATAAGTAACTATATTAGTATAGTTACATGATCTTCGTGGTTAGTGGTGCTACACGAAGATCATGTAACTATACTAATATTAATTTAAATAATTACCCACTTACACCGATTATATAAATATTATGATTGTTTGTACTTGTGTGAACACATAAAATTAGTGTTTGTCAATTAACCACAAAGATCATGTGTTCATACAAGTACAAACAATCATTTGTATTAGTTTACACAGTACAATTACATAAAATATCATTGGACATATTAATTTTGTTTATACATTCAAAAACCAGGTAATAACAAACGCGATTATAATATACATATCTATGTTTCATTTTACAGTTTGAATGAAAAAAATACTTCGACAAACATTTTTAGCGAATTTCTTAAAATGTACAAAATATTACAAAATGTTGTAGTTTTGTAGTTTATGGCAGTGATTTTTACAGCATTTTATAATATTTTGCACACTTTAAGAAATTCGCTAAAAGTGTTTGTCGAAGTATTTTTAGGAGATTTTATATATGTTAACTATTAGTGTTCATAATAACACAACACTCATAGTTTTACATGAAACAAATATTTTTAGTGTTATAGATATACCTCTATATGGTGAAAGCTACCAAATTACCTGTGAAAAAATATACATCTCATAGATGTATATGTATAAATTGTAATAAAGGAAGAAAAAAGAAAGTAATATAAGAAAAGAACGAGTATTTATAACTCATATGCAATTTTACACATGTTAAACTATCATCATCACTATTAACATGCTTTTGTATTTACATGTGAAAATATATAAACATTTGTAAAATTACTATGAATAGTTATTTAATAACTATTTGCCTATGATAGTGCATACATACATTTAATTATACCAGTATAGGAACATAATATTTGTGGATGATTAACAATCACAGATTTTATGTGATTATACTAATATAAACATGTAATTATACTAAAATAAACATATAATTATGTGTATAATCACATAAAATCTGTGATTGTTAATCATCCACAAATATTATGTACAAATGTTAATATATCCTTATATGTGGTGGTAATTATCATTGTTAATATTTAATCTAATGATGTTTTACTACCTTTTTGTACCATTACAATATCTAATAAGTGTGTTTACTACCCTGAGTAGTAAAATATTTAATTATAAACATGTGTATATGATTATAATTGTATCTTTGTATTTGTATGTATTTGCGTTACAATAGATACTTTTCAATGTCATGTGGGATACTATTATATAGTTCAATTGGTGTTGGATGGTGATTATAAGGAATTAGGAATTCCATTGGTGTATTAGCTAATTTTCCAACAACATCATAAAGTTGCGTGTTATTGGAGTTTAAAAATTGTTTACAAAATAGTGCATCAATTAAGTACAATGCAATATGTTCACTTTTGTAATTATATTTGTCATCAGCATCTTTGATGTGCATGTCGAATGCAGAAAGTATACCATCAACATCTATGTTTTGACGGTGGAACGTGTGATTACGAATTAGTGTTTCAAGTACACATTTGAGAGTAGTAATATCATCATACTCACGGTATTTAAATTCAATCATGTTGTGACTCGCATACATGATATGACAAATAATATCGTATTGAGTAGGTAGATAGTGAACTTTATAGTCATGACTATTATTGTAACTATTATCAAAATAGCTATTATCATTATTGTAAATTTCGTCACGACTAACAGTAATATCAGCTGAAATGACATCCTTAAATAATTCTAATAACCATAGTTCATCAAAACCATTTCTTAAATTGTTCATTGTAACTGTTGTTCCATTTGTGTCTAGAATGTTTGACTTATACTTGTGTGGTAAATAATTATTAACTGTGGCTACCACTTTAAAACCAATATCTACGAATTGATTAAATCCAGGATCATAGTTAGCTAATTTCTGTCTTGTTAATTCCATACTATCGAAAAATACAGATGAGTTTTTGACCTTTAAGTTAAACCCTATCAAACCAGCTAATATGTCATACAAATTATTTTTAGTTTCAAAATACTCCTTATCAATAATTTGTTTGTAAAAACGTAACCACTTAGAGTATGCATAGTAGTAATAATTGGCCCCTCTACTATAACTATTATTACTATTATAATTAGTATGTAATTCATTATTATTAGTCTCATAAGTATGTGACGAAGATGGTATTAATGGTAACCAATAAATAATTTTGTCAGAGTTGGTAAAAATATTGATGTTGTGACAATCCATCCTGGTAACAATACCATCTGCTTCCCTCATGATAACAGTATTAACTGTATTGTCAATTAATGGTAAAAATCTAAGTGTTCGTGTTGCTGGTAAAAAGTCATTAGTAAATGATGGACAAAGGTAGGTGTAAACTTCTACATTTTGTGAGTTGACTATTTGTTGAAATTGTTCATTGAGTATAGTAATAAATTGTTGTTCACTTTTATTTCTACTAAGAGTGTCATATACTGAACGATCAAAGTAGATCCTAACAATATAATCAGGTAGGTAATCTCTAACGTTTATAACTGTTTGAAGTATACTGGGAATGTATTTGGTTAAATCCCAACAAAGTTTATCGGATGTGTCAAAATATAAAACTAAACATATACAATTGCATCTTGGTGTGACTATATCTTGATTCAAATCAAAAGTATCTGAAAGTATGTCAATATAATCCTGTACTTGTTTATACCTTGGATCATGACTATCATACATGGACAATAAAGAGTTAATTATCCTCGTTGGTTGCGTATAGTAATACTTGTAATATTGTGTCTTCTTTGAATTAATTAAGATACATTCTTCACCTAAGTTTAGTGGATTTATCACCACATTATTACTTGTCTTTGATCCGTTCAAATAAGAACTGTATTCATCCCAATAACCCATTTTTTCATATACCAAAGTATTACATTATTCATTATTAGAAATAAATTCATTTTATTACATCACTGTGATGTAAGTAATTCTTATAGTTAATATATCGTTTGGTACTGAGGGTGGTTCTTATATTTTTGCATTTACAAGTCAAACTGAGGGGGTGTACCCTGAAGGAGGGATGGCTGTGGCAAATAGTTTTTGTTTGGTTTTTACACCAAAAAAATATACCAAACATATTTTACATATAAACATATTTTACATATAAACATATTTTACATATAAACATATTTTACATATAAACATATTTTACATATAAATATATTTTACATGTAAACATAGAGTAATAATTAGTAGATAATATAATACAAGGGAACAATATGGTGAGATGAGAGATTAATTACATATTTATGTTCTTGAATATTTAGCAATTACATAAAATCCGTGTAGGCAACTAACCACGAATATCATGTAACTGTACATATATAATTTGTTAATATAAGTGGTTACTAATCCTACTAGTTACATGATATTCGTGGTTAATGGTGCTACACGGATTTTATGTGACCATACTAATATATATGTGTAGTTATAGAATGGATGAAAGGGAGAAAAAGGATACATAACAAGTGAAAGGACGAGATTGACGTGTACATATATATATATATATACTTTAATTTAATATGGGATTGTTTTATACTTATTGGTGCTAAAGTGTATTTGTACTTTAATGGTTATAGGTCAACAACTTTTGTTTGGTTTGAACAAAAAAATATGTCGAAACATATTTATTGTAAAAATAAAAGTAACAATATCCTTTAGTATCTATGAGTATAGAACCATTCTATACTACCTTAAAGCACATATGTATACACTTGTAATAACAAGTGTAACTAATATTTTTATTTTTACAGGTATAATATAATCCGACATATTTTTGGTGTAAACCAAACAAAATTGTTTTGACTTGTAAAATAAAAATATTAGTTACACTTGTAATAACATGTAATTAACATTATCACACTATTTCCTCTTCATCATCACATCATTCATTTCACCCTTCCTCTTCTTTCCTAATTGTGTAAATGTTAATCATATCATTACATATTTCAATCACAATATAATATTGTAATTAAACTACATAATAATAATTATACTGAACATATAGTATTATAAGGATATATGATACTTAATATAAGTAACAATACTTATTTGTTATATTAGATATTGTAATTATGGAAAAAGGTGTAGTACAATATTAATTGTTGTAGTATAAATAAGTAGTGAAGGTAACAAAACATTGTTATTACAATGAACAATTAATTTACAAGAAATAAAGTGTTTTACGTTAAATAAAGTAAGAAATTAGTTAAATATGTATATGTTTAACATACATATATTATATTAAAAAGTATATGTGTATGTTGTATATCATCATATACTATAGATGTTAAACATAGTTTATATATTTCTTATCTCTTGAAATACAAAGTTATAACTTTTGTGGATTATTTTATTTACAGTAAATAAGATAGTAGAGATTATATATGTTTCAACGAAGATTAACTTAACGAAGGAAATGTATATAATATTATTTACTACTTTGAGTAGTAATATGTTTTAAATTACATATATACAAATTCAAACTGTATATGTATATGTATAGTTTATGTTTTGCTTGTTTATTTATTTATTTGTTTATGAGAAGTACTGTTGAATTTCACTCGGAACGTCATTATACACGTTAGTTGGTAACAAATCATCATTATCAAAAGAAACTCGGAAATCCATTGGTGTATTGGACAGTGTTTTAACTACATCATAAAGTTGTGTATTATTGAGGTTTAAATATGGTTCATAAAATAATGCATCAATTAACAATGAAGTGAACTGTTCATAGTTATATAGACTACTATTACGAATAATATTAATGTATTTATTAATAACAGATAGTATACCATCAACATCTACATTACTAGAGTGAAACGCATGTGTATCAATTAAGGTATTAATTACAGCTTCAAAATCATCAATATAACCATATTCGTCACGTTTGAATTCAACTATGTTGTGATTTGCATACATAACATAACAAATAATGTCGTATTGAGTTGGGTCGTATTGAACTCTATAGTCACCGTTATCACCATTATCATCATCATCATCACTACTATACCCATTATCATTAGTAACATAACTAACAGTTATGTCAGCTGAAATGACATCTTTAAATAAGTCTAATAAAAATATCTCATCAAACCCCAATTTCAAATGGTTCATTGTAACATCAACTAGACCGTTACGAGCAATGGGGTTGAATCGGAATTTATATGGTAAGTACTTATCAACAATAGCAACTAGTTTATATCCAATGTTTTTAGAGAAGCTGAATTGTGGATCATAATTAGTTAATTTATCCTTTGTTTGATGTAACATTTCAAAGTAAATATTTGGTTTAACTTTTAAATTAAAACCAATTAAGCCTGCTAGGAGATCATACAAGTTGTTTTTAGTTTTAAAATATTCTTGTTCAATAACCTGTTTGTAAAAACGTAACCATGTAGAATATGCGTAGTAGTAGTAATCATCCTTTCCATAAATATGAGCAGAACCTGGTGTTAATGGTAACAAGTACATAATTTTACTAGATTGATTGAAAACTTTAATGTTGTGACAGTCCATCCTACTGACAATACCATCTGCTTCTCGTATGATAACAGTATTAACTGTATTATCAATTAATGGTAAAAACCTAAGTGTTCGAGTTGCTGGCAAAAAATCATTGGTGAATGAGGAACAAAGGAAGGTGTAAATTTCCACGTTAGGTGAATCTATTATTTGTTCAAATTGCGTTCTGAGCGATGTTATAAATTTTTGTTGACGTGACACATTATCATCTTCATACAGAATGTCATATACTGACCTATCAAGATAGATTCTAACGACATAATCAGGAAGATTTTGTGTGACATTTATAACTGTTTGATGTATACTTGGAATGTATTTACTCAAGTTAAAAATTTTATTGTTATCTGTAAAATATAAAACTAAAGAGATACAATTACATCTCGGTGTAATTGTATCATCATTCAAGTCAAAAGTATTTGAAAGTACGTTAATGTAATCTTGTATTTGTTTATACCTTGGATCATGAACATCGTACATAGACAGTAAAGAGTCTATTATTCGTGATGGTTGCGTATAGTAATACTTGTAATATTGTGTCTTCTTTGAGTTAATTAAAATACATTCTTCACCCAAGTTTAGTGGATTTCTTGCTACATTATTGCTTGTCTTGGTTTTTGACATATAAGAACTATATTCATTCCAATTACTCATTACGTGTTTATTAACATAAAATATAAATAATTCATAATTCATAATTCACAATTCACAATATGGATCTTAAAATACAAACTTATTATATTATAATATAATTAAACATAATTGGATTTTGAGATGAATGTTTAATTACAATTTTGTATCCTTCACAGATCTACAAATCTAAAGTATAAAGGAGTTTATATTTTAAATATGTTAAATAGATTAACATACACTCACCCCCTCATATATTGAACATATTAGTCATTCCAGTGACATTCACCCCCTCCCCACCCACCCCTTCCCCCCATAGAGTGAACATATTA
>Ga0302300_1000323_pt1 | contig 36340 bp, 23 predicted proteins | sample III_Palsa_E1_1_FD_198756 | JGI IMG/M metagenome (GOLD analysis project Ga0302300, IMG submission 198756) | Peat permafrost microbial communities from Stordalen Mire near Abisko, Sweden - III_Palsa_E1_1 | ecosystem: Environmental > Terrestrial > Soil > Palsa > Peat permafrost | place: Sweden...
GGCGATGCTATCCTCTTTTGTTTTTATTTCATAACGCCAGTCGGGGTTGTGCCAGTCCATTACTGAAAAGTATAATATCACATCTATCCCTTGCTTGTTATAGGCATTGACCAGCTGACCTATAATGTCTTTTTTGTAGGGTGTATGCGCTATATTATAATCCGTATATTTACTCGGCCATTGGCAAAAACCATCATGATGTTTGGTGGTTATGGTTACATATCTAACACCCATTTGCTTAGCCATTTTGACCCAAAAATCAGGGTTAAATTTGGTGGGATTAAATTTATAAATTAAAGAATCGTAGCCCGGTTTCGATACTTCGTTCCATGATTTGATCCACTCTGAAGCGCCGTTATATTGTTTACCGTTCCATTCGCCGCCGGGAATGGAATACAGTCCCCAGTGAATAAACTGCCCAAGGCCATAGGCCCGCCACCTGGCCATATCGGCATCAGTCCGCTTGCCTATACGATGCGCACCATGTTTTAAAGGGATAAGCTCTTTAGCAGGTTGAGCCACTTGCTGTGCCTGTCCGCAAAAAAATGCGCAAAACACTATTGCTATCACCAGTAGTGATCTTTTCATTTTTTAAACTATTTTTATATTTGGTAAATGTGTTCTTAAATAAAAGGCCATTTTATAATATTTATAAAACGGCCTTTTTATTATTTAGTACCCTGGGTTTTGAGTTAATACAGCCCCGGTATTCACGTCAATTTCTGATTGGGGAATTGGCAATAACATATTATAAGCTTTAATAGAACCAGCAGAAGTAGGATTATATTTTTGTACCCTTTCTACCAATGTCCCGGTTCGCGCCAGTGTAACCCGCCGGTCTTCTTCTCCAATAAGTTCACGGGCCCGCTCATCCAGGATAAAGTCCAGCGTAATATCAGATGACTGAACCAAAGAGGCATTTGCCCTTGTTCTTAACACATTAATATCGGCAGCGGCACCCGTTAAATTTCCCTGCTCAAATTCTGCTTCTGCCCGTAAAAGATATGTTTCGCCCAGACGCATATAAATCCTGTCTTTATAAGTAAGTGTTCCAAATGGATCAAAGCTGTTATACGAGTTCCATTTGGTGGTATGCGCATATATATACTCTAAAGTATCGGTAGCTCCGGTTACCACTACAAGTTGTCCGTACTGAGGGTATGTTGGATCGTTATAATAATATTTACGCTGAATATTATAAACAGAATTTCTCATATCATTACCAGTGGTGGAGTAAAGATTATAGGTCCACCAGTTTGTTGGCCTTATACGGCCAATGCCGCGTCCGCCTAATGAATCTGCAATCAGCATTCCTGGCAAACCAGCATAATATGGAACCCATACCCTGCGATGCTGATCTGTAGGGCTAACGCCTCCCGGCACATTAGGGGCTTCTTCAATTACCCATATAGCTTCTGTGTTCCCCTGGCTTCTGCGCATGTTACCATAGATGAACATATCCGAAAATGGATCACCTGGTGAGGTAGCGTTAATGCCATAACGGGCAGTTACTAAATTATAAATACCGTTCGAGATTATTGAAGTTAACTGGGTTTCGGCGAGCGCCGGCTTATTTTCCCTTAAATAAGCAACTGCTAATAATTGGGCCGCTGCACTGCTGTTAGGCCTTCCTTCTTCTACCACATGATTTGCATCCGGCAAATTTGCTGCAGAAAAAGTCAGGTCACTTATCTCCAGGTTAATAACAGAATCAACTGGCGCCCTTGTATAATTAATTTTTGGTGCTGATACGGGTTCAGTAATAATTGGAATACCGCCAAATAATGTTGACAAAAAATTATAAGCGTATGCCCTGTAAAATTTCGCTTCGGCTACATAACCGGTAATCTGCGCGCTGGTAAGGCTAGTAGTACCGGATTGTGCCGCTTGTATAATTACATTTGAAGCATTAATTACCTGGTATCCCCAGCGCCAAAAGCCCAATCCAATTACATCCTGTGAATTTAATAAGGAATAAGTCTCATAAGATGCCTGTGCTGCAGTAAATTGCCCGTTCCTGGCCACATCCGTACCAACTTGAACTGCAGCCATAACGCCCTGGTCTCCTTCATACTGATCACGAACTATCTTTTGCAAGCCGGCAATGGCGGCTTCAAAACTTACTTCATTTGATAACGAAGCAGGCGTGTATAGAGATTTGACATCCTCATCAAGATAATCCTTTTTGCATGAGTTAAACGAAAGCACTATAGCAACGCTTATTATGAATAATGAAAAATATTTTTTCATGACTTTAATTTTTTAAATTATTGTAAAGTAATATTAAGACCTATAACTACTGATGCCACTAAAGGGTAAAAGGAGCTACTCTGGTTACCAGAAGCTGCAGAGCTACTGGTATCAGTTTCTGGATCCCAGCCTCTCCACTTTGTAAAAGTGGCTAAATTACGCCCGCTGGCGTAAATTTGCAGAGCTGGGATTTTTAGATGTTCTAGCATGCTTTTTGGGAAAGTATAACTAAAAGTCATATCCTTAATACGTGTAAATGATGCGTTAGACGGGTAAGTATATCCCAGTGAATTGGTATAAGTTAATGAAGGGTAGAGATTACTTTTATTCTGAGGTGTCCAATAACCAAAATTGGAAGGAAGGTTTATCCGGCCAGTTTGGCCTGCCTCATTATAAAACCCATTATATTTCATTACCCCCTGAACTGTTTGTAAAAAGAAGCTCAATGAAAATTCTTTGTACTTAAAAGTATTTGTCATCCCGGCAGTATATTTAGGTAGTTGAGAACCTAAATAGGTTTTATCCCCTACGTCAATCTTACCGTTGCCGTTTAAATCAGCAAATTTTATGTCACCTGGTTTTGCACTCGGATCACTACTAAAATTATCTCCTTGCTGCCAGATACCTATCATTTTATAATCATATATTCCATCCAATGGTTTACCTATAAATAGGTTATTAGTGATATCATTTGCGTTATTTCCGTACAACTGCACTAACTTATTCTGATTTGCAGAGAAGTTTACATTTGTTGTCCATGAAAAATCTGTAGTTTTAATTTCATGGCCTGTTAATGAAAACTCTATCCCCTGGTTAGCAGTCTTACCAATATTGTTAAGTATAGTAGTATATCCTGTTATGTAAGGAATTTTTTGAGCCAGCAACAAATTATAAGTTTTTGTGTCATAGGCATCAATTGTTCCTGAAATTCTATCCTTGAGGATGGAAAAATCAAGCCCAAGATTTAATCCTTTAGTACTTTCCCATTTTAAATTGCTGTTGCCTAATACACTTGGATTTAACCCAATAACAGTACTGCTACCGTTAATATACTGTGTTGAAGCCAAAGTGGTTAGTGTTTGATATGGTTGAACGCCCTCGTTACCCGATACTCCATAAGAAAGCCGCAATTTTAATTGAGATATCTCCGAAATGTTTTTCATGAACGACTCATTTGCAATATTCCAACCTAATGCAACTGAGGGAAAAATACCATATTTATGATTTGGGCTAAATCCTGAAAAACCATCCCGGCGGGCGGTAGCGGTTAGTAAGTATTTGCTATCATAGGAATAGTTAATACGGGCCATTTGTGATACCAATGTAGTTTGCGTGAAATTAGAAGTAGTTTGCTGATACTGTGCAGAACCTAAATCATAAAAACTGGTTACATCATTGATAAAAGTATTTGCGGTTAAACCATCAGTAAAAGTATTGTCCTTTTCAGAACTATATAATCCGGTAAAATCTATACTGCTTTTCCCAAAACTACGTGTGTAATCAATTATATTCTCCATTAACAAGTTTGTAGTTTCGGTATTGGTAACAGACGCATCCCCAATTAAATCGCCAGTATTTCTTCCTGTGTAATCACCTGTCATACCAGGAGCTGAGGTGTAGCCAACATTAAACCTATACTTTAGTCCAGGTAAAAAAGTAGGTTTAATTTCGGCATACCCATTGCCATTCCATGATGTGCTTGTATTAATATTGGGTTCATAAAGTCCTAACAATGGATTGGTGTATAATGATTCCGGATACATAGGATATATTTGATATCCTCCCTGGGCATTATATTCTTGTCCGTAAGGACTCATGGCTGTTGCCATAAATAAATTAGCCTGGCCACCACTATAATTATTATTATTAAAAAATGAATTGGTGCCGACACTTAGCCATGAAGTGATCTTTGCATCAAGATTTGAACGGATATTAAATTTATGGTATTGGTATCCTTTCAATATACCTTTTTCGTCCATATAGTCGCCAGAAACATAATATTTAACATCTGGTGTACCGCCTGAAACATTTAATGAATGATTTTGGATATATCCTTGCTGAGAAATGGCCTTTATCCAATCTGTTTCATGGCCGCTCTTGTAGTTTGCATCTTCGTATTGATTAGGCACAGGCGTTGGCGTTAATCCGGCTTCAGAATCATATGCCAGGTTTTTTGCCACATATTCGGCACCATTCATGGGCGTTACTTCATGGGCCATATATTCCGGGCCGGCATAGCCATTATATTGCACTGCAGGCTTGCCGGTTTTGCCTTTTTTAGTAGTAATTAATAATACCCCGTTTGACCCCCTGGTACCATAAATAGCCGTGGCCGAAGCATCTTTCAATATTTCAATAGATTCGACATCATTGGTATTGATATCATTGTATGAACCATTGTAAATTATTCCATCCAACACGATCAGGGGTGAATTACTGGCTGTGATAGAATGTAACCCACGGATATTAATTGAAGGAACCGAACCGGGCGCGGATGAATTGGTAGATGTTACCGTAACTCCTGGTACGGCACCTTCAATAGCTTGTAAAACGTTGTTAACAGGCAAATCTTGCAACCTGTCCTTGGGTACAGATGCTATTGATCCAGTAATATCACTTTGCTTTTGTGTTCCATAACCCACAACTATTACCTGGGATAATTCTTTTGAATTGTCTGTTAATGTGATACGTAGCGATGTTTGATCATTAACTTGAATAAGCTGTTTATTATAGCCAATCGAAGAAATGACCAAAGAGGCAGTAGTGGGCACGTTTTTTAATTCAAATTTCCCGTCAGCATCGGTTATAGTACCCCTGGTGGATCCTTGTATTGTTATTGTCGCACCCGGGATAGGCTGACCTTTTGAGTCAATGACTATTCCTTTTATGGTAGTCAGGGCATTTTGCTCCGCTTTAATCTTATCGTCAGGAGATAATTCTTTAGCTTCCAATACAATATTATTTTGAACCAGTTTATAGGTTACAGGCAGGTTTTTCAGACAGGTTTCCAGTGCCTCATTTATAGAAACATCTTTTAAGTTAACAGTTACTTTAGCATTCAGTAAAATATTCGCTTCGTAAATAAGCGCATAACCAGTTTGTTTTTTTATGGATTTAAGCACCTGTTTTACGGGAACGTCTTTCTCATTCAAAGTTACCTGGCTGTAAGTTTTTGCGCTGGCCTGCACCAGAGCTACGATTATTAACAATGTGGTCAATTTCATAACCAAAAGAACTTTAGGGGGTAGCCATGCCTTATGCATAGCAGCAAAAATTGTAGTAAATTTCATTACATTTGTTTTAATTTGGGTTAATACTATTAATTCAGTGTTCCAATTGTTTTTTCTCCACCTTTTAGTGGAGATGGGTTAATCCAGATACTTTCCGTAGAAGTGCGTCGAACCACTTCTGCGGTTTTTCTTTATAACCCGCTTTGGGTTTTATTCTTGTCTGTTTCTTTTCATATTATGGAGGCTTAATAAGTTAATTAGCTATTGATTTTGGTTTGATATTATAATTTTTTTGCCTGCTATCCTGTAATCTATCTTCAAAAAAGTAAGAATCTGCATTGCTTCAGAAGCCTTAATATCCCTGTGTATGTCTCCTGTAAATAAATGTTTAGAAACTGGTCCTTCATAAACCACTTGTACATCGTACCATCTTGTCAGTTGGCGCATAATGGTTTGGATGTTTGCGTTTGTAAACTGAAAAAAACCATTTTTCCACGCTATGATTTCATCGGTATCAACATCATTTATTAAATGAATTCTTTGATCGATGCCATTAGTATTAATTTGTGACTGCTGGCCAGGCTTCAATATCGCAGTTTCATTACCTTCGGATATCCTTATACTACCTTCCAACAAGGTAGTTTTAACCGCAAGTTCATCCTTATAGGCATTTATATTAAAAAATGTACCTATGTCCTCAATTGTTTGGCCTTCAACAATTACCCGAAATGGCATTTTATCATTATGATTAACTTCATAATAAGCCTCGCCATATAGTAGATCTACAGTGCGGTATTTTCCAGTAAAAGTTGCTGGGTAACGGATTGAGGTTGCAGCGTTTAACCACACTTTTGAACCATCCGTTAAAGTAATATGATAAATACCCGCACGCGGAGTTGTCAGGGTATCATAAGCTTCGGCTCCGGCATGTACAATTGAAGTTTGTGCCATTTTATAAACCAGTTGTCCGTCCTGTTTTTTACTTACATCTGTATTTCCCTGGTTTGCAATAACTCCGTTCTTTACGTTATCCAGAACAATCTTTTGCCCGTTGGCAAGCGTAAGTATCGCTTTATTACCACCAGGTGTTATATCATGAGCTTGATTTTGAGCAGTTTGTTGAATTACTTGTTTTTTTTGATAAAAAAAATAAACCCCAATAGAAAGGAATAGCAATATTGATGCGGCAACGACAATACGAGGCCATAATGATCTTTGCCGTTCAACTTCAGGGAAAATAAGCCGATTTTGTACAGGCGACCGCTCATCAATTCGGTCAAGACCGATTTCAATTTTTTTAATCAAACTGTTATCTAAGGAGTCAAAACTTTTATCGCTATCTATAACTCTTTCCCAACAGATTAGCATCTGCTTATATTCTTCACGGCTGCAATTATCCATCCAATAAGTAAAGGCCTTATATTCCTCATTGGTATAGTCGCCCGAAGCCGCTTTTTCTAAAAACTGTTGCAGTTCCTGCTGGTTCATTTGTTCCCCTTTAGTGTAAAGACAGGGAGCGCAGAAAAAGGGATACCTCTAACAGAAAAAAAATAATTAATTGTTCACCAGCATCCCTGCTATACAGGTGATGGTTGCGGTTAACCCGCCATAGATCTCCAAATACTCTTTAACATGACGATTGGCCGCATATAATTGCTTTTTCACCATAGATTTTGATATTTGCAGCTCACAGGCAATTTCATCATGAGACAGTTCCTGCTGGGTGCTCATTTCAAATACTTGCCGGCGCTTTGACGGAAGTGAATTGAGAGCGCGCTGCGCAACTTCATTATATTGCTGATATATGTAATGATCTTCAATTGTAGTACCTGATTCTTCTGCGTGCCGACAAATATAACTTATGGCCTTCTGCTGGACTTTTTGATGATCGTACAAATTAATCAGGTTATTACGTGCGATACGGAAAAGATAACTATTAAGCGACCGGATATTCTCAAGTTCTTCTTTTCTTTCCCATAATTTCAGAAAAATATCCTGTAGCATTTCTTCGGTATCTTCTTTAGAACGGATAATGCCATAGACATATTGATAAAGTTTGGGGAGGAAAAACTGATAAAGTATAGCATATGATTCACGGCAGCCTTCGGCAGCCTGTTGAAGCAGGTTCAGTTCTGTTTCAGATGTATATGCAACGTCTTTCTTTATCATCCTTTTTCAATAGATAAGTTATATTATTTTTAACTAAAAAATCGCGGATATGTAGATTCCTTAACTAAAGGAAATAAAATGCATAAATATGAACCATACATAGTATAATAATTTGCAATTAATACTTAGTTATGTTATCAAATCATTAAAATGATATTGCAATCTAAATAATACCTGATATTTTTCCCAATTTAAAGATTGACAATTTCAGCGCAAACGTTTGATTTAAATTTAAAGGTGTGTAAATCGTCTTTAATATTTTCTTTTAAATATATTCTATAAATTACTGCTAAAAAAAATGGGATTATTTGTTTACTCAATTAAACATAAGCGTTTTATTGTCATCAACCTGAAAACTGGCTTGTAACATGCAACGTTATTCAAAGAAACAAGGCTAATATCATGCAAACGTTTGCATAAATCCGTGAATATAGATATCATCTGGTTTTCAAATTAATATTTAAGACTTTTTCTTGTGAGGTAGGGGGAAATATCAAATTATAAATTTTAGCTTTTTTCTTTTAAAGCCACAATCTTCTTGCAATCCTCAATAGAAAGAGTTCGACATTTGTACCTTTGGGGTCACAAAAAGCCTTTCAGCGTTGCTGGAGGGCTTTTTTATTGGTGTATGCGTAGTATACGGCATATTTTATAAGTAGTTAAAATACGGATAGCGGGGTGTTAAAAAAAGTTAAGGCTTGTTTGGAGAAAGTGAATTTAGATTATATTGTGGAGTTAATTCATAACAATAACAGAATTAAAAAAACAGTAAAATGATTTACGCTATCAAGAGGCTTATTAAGTCATTTATTTACTTCCCATTTGTTTTGTGGGGTGTGAATGTAAACGCACAGGTTTCTTTAGTTCAAAATACCATTGATAAACTTGAAAGTTATAAAAACTTTAGCTATCGATCTATCAATATACAAAAGGAAATATTTGTTAGCGACACGGTAACAGAACAACATCATGCCGTTTTTGAAAAAGCACCCGGAGATAAAAATTTTGGTTATTTGTTTAACATTGAAAACCTGGATGAAAATAATAAGCCTACGCATACAGATTTATACAACGGGAAAAACTTACTATATATAATGCCCGACGATAGCACCTACGAAAAGCATGATATCCACTCATTCAACATCATAGCTACGTTACCGGGTTGCCTGCAATGGCTACAAGGCCGCTTACAAATAAAATCATCCAAAATTGTAAAAACCAACGACACAACCATCAACTCAATGGGTAGCTATCACCTAATTGCTACCGTTTACGATACCATTATTAATAAAGAACGTAACTATACTGCTGTGGATTTGTTTATTAACAAGCTATCAGGTATGCCTGATTGTATTATAATCCGGTCAACAAATACAACTATTGGCGACGGAATTTCAACCTATTATTCAGAAAGCAGCTACTCTGATTATAAGTTTACCCAGGATAATATCAATATAGCTGCAATGTCGGTACCTGATGGTTTTCACCCGCCAAAAGAGCAGCCCCTTTTACCAAAAGAGCAAACTGCTTTATTAAAATCAGGAAGTGTTGCGCCTGATTGGACTTTATATGATACAGAGGGCAAAAAAGTATCCTTAACCCAACTGCGGGGCAAAGTTATATTGCTGGATGATTTTTTTATTGGCTGTTACGGCTGTATGCTTTCGTTAAAACCGTTGAATAAACTTCATGAAAAATATAAAAACCAAAACGTTGAAATAGTAAGCATGACCGAAAGAGATAGTAAGAGGTCGGTTGTTGCGTTTGAGAAAAATTATAATATAAAATATCCAATTTATATTAATGCCGCTGATGTGGCTAAATCCTATCATATAGCATCTTATCCTACATTTTATTTTATTGATAAAGAAGGAAAGATCGCAAATGTAATTGATGGATATACTGATGATTTTGAAGAGAAGGTAACATCGATAATTGATAACTTGTTAAACAAGTAATCAATTGATGGTGCAGGCCCCCAGCTTCCGCGAGTTTGTAACGCAAAAAGCCGCCCTATAAATTCTTAGGGCGGCTTTTTTGCTGTTTAAATAATAATGTTACCAGCCCGGGTTTTGTTTTAAATTAGGGTTAAGTGTTATATCGTTACTTGGTACTGCCCATATAAAATGATAATCGGTTGGCAGGATGGTCAGGCTGGTAGTATTTGCACCACTAAGCATAAAGGTGGCATCTTGCGGATCTGTCCTGGTAAATCCTAATCCCCAACGCTCCAGATCATCCAAATGGTAACCTTCAAATGCAAGCTCGCGGGTTCTTTCAGCTCTTATGGTGTCTGTTAATGCAGTTGATGTTAAGCCAACATAGGTAGCGCCGGTACGCGCCTGGTGCAGGGCATTCAGCGTAGTTAGAGCATCCGCAGGGTCTGAGTTATTAGCAGCAGCTTCGGCAGCTATAAGGTACATTTCGGCAATGCGGAATGGCTTAGGTGCGTTTTGGTAAGTAGACTTGGATTGCCCGGCATAAAACACAGGGTTACCCGGATATTTATTAACCAGGGTAAGTGTTCCTGTTAAGTTATTAATATTTACAGGCAAACTGGCAAAATAAGTGCCATACCTGATATCCTTAGTGTGGTCGTACAAACCCAGCGTCGTTCTTGTAGGTACATACCAGGGAACATAGGCATTAACCGAAAGATCATAGTTTAAATAGTTTAAAGCTACAGCCGGCTGCTCTGTGGTTGTATTGGTAAACGGTTGGAACAGATCTTCCTGGGTTCCGTCGTTAGTCCAATAGTTTTGAAAACCGGCCAATGTTGTGATCAAAGGATAAGTTCCGGTACCAATCACTTTTTTGGCTGCCGCATAAGCGCCGGCCCAATCCTGCATATCCAATCTTACCCTGGCTTCAAGCGCTGTAGCTACATCACTGGTAAATACAATTGAGCCCTGCTGCCCGGGTACGCTTGTTAACAACTTTTCAGCATTGGCTATATCCGACAGTATTTGCGTATAAACTGCCTTTACTGTTGACCTGTCAGGCTTTGCATCTATGTTATAAACCAAAACAAGCGGCACACCCGGATCCATAGCAGCAGTGGAAGGATTGTAAGCCTTTGCATACCTCAATATCAAACGATGGTAATAGTACGCCCTTGCCAGGTAAAGGTCACCGGTATACTGCTGTAAGCTGTCTGCATCCGTAGTATTAGTGGTTTTAATATTTGGGAAACCGGTAATTGCAGCATCAATATTTGCAATGGCTGCATAATAGCTTTCCCAATATCCTGCCGCATCATCGACGCCAAAAAATGACCCCCATCTGTAATACCCCACATTGGAATTATTATTTGATAAAGTAATGTTTAATTCTCCGGCCTGTAAATCAGTTATACTTGTCGGCATATCGAAATTTCCTCTTAAAGCCGAATAGGTGCCTGCTGCCCATTTTGCTGCATCGCTTACGCTTTGAAATCCTGTGTTAAGGCCAATGGCATCATGCGGGTTTAGATCGTTGATTTTTTTGCAGGAACTGGCACCTGTTATGATGATCAACGCTGCTGCTATATATTTATGTAATTTTTTCATCTTTAATATCACTTGAATAGAATTAATATTTTTTTTAGAAAGTTCCTTTAACACCTACTGTATATTGCTTGGTGTTAGGGTATTGCCCATACACTAAGTTTGAATCTACTTCAGGATCAGGGCCAAAATACTTTGTAACAGTAAACAGGTTACGCCCGTCAACAAATATATTAATGGCTTTAAATGCTGCATTGTTGCCTGTTATAGATTTTGGCAGCGTATAACCTACTGTTAGATCTTTTAAACGCATAAATGAGGCATTATAAAGCAAGCTTGAGTCAAATTGTTGCTCCACATAGTTGTTGATATCAGGAAATTGTGCATTAGTATTTGTTGGTGTCCAATAATTTGCTGAAACTTTCAGGGTATTATAACCCGGGAACGCATTACCGTTTTGATAGAAGTAATTGTCATTGCTTAACAAGTGTTTACCCAGGTCGAAATTAAAGAGCGCTTCAATAGTGACACCTTTATAACCACCCCTGAAACCAAAACCACCGGTAAATGGTGCATACTGGCCTATACCAGAATTTTGCTGAAGGGCGTTTGAATCAAAATTACTGGTAACCTCGTTCGGGTTCCTGTTAGGGATAGAAGGATTTGGGCCTGGCAAATACCATTGGGGCGCACCGGTTTGTTTATTTACACCGGCATAAAGCGGCAGATAGAAAGTTACCGGCTGGCCTACTACCCAGGCTTGCAAAAATTGAGGTTGCGGAAAATCCTGCCTTCCATCAAATAATGCGGTAACTTTATTGTGTGTTACATCTGCGTTTACAAAAAGTGTAATGTAACCCTGGTGTGCCGGATCTTTCCATGCATCGGCTTCAAAACCTATATTAATCCCTGTGTTTTGCATTGCACCGGTGTTCTCTGTAACAGATGAAAATCCTGATGTATATGGATACGGAACGCCCAAAAGCATATGGGATGTCTTTTTGATATAATATGAAGCATTCAGCCTTATCCTGTCTAAAAATGACACATCTATACCAAATGTGGTTAGCTGCTGTTGCTCCCATGTTAAATTAGGATCGCCTGGCTGTGTAATAGCATATCCCCCAACACCGTTATAATAATTAGTACCACTCAGTAATGCCAGGCTTGAATAGTCCTGCGCCTCACCATTACCTGATCCATTCAATTCGGCGTTACCTGATGAACCTGTATTAGCCTTTAAGGTCAGTTTATCAATCCAGGAAATATCTTTCAAAAAGTCCTCTTTCTTTGCTTCCCATGAAACACCGGCAGACCAGAAAGTTCCCTCGCGGTGATCGGCGCCAAAACGGGATGACCTGTCAGACCTTATCGAGGCTTCAGCATAATATTTGTCACTCCAATCATACTGGGCCCTTCCGAAAAACGAGTCAAAGGCATACTCATATTCAGAACTGTTTATTGCTAATTTGTCTGGGGCATTTTGCAGTAATAATAACCGTGGGTCAGACAAACCTTCGCCATAAGCATTAAAACCGGTTGTAGTTTCATCCTGGTACTCCTGGCCACCCAACACATCAAAATGATTTAATTTAGCTACGGTAAATTTATACTCGGCGGTATTGGTAAACGTTTTTAATACATCCTGCGAATAACCATCATTCACAGTGCCGTAGTCTGGGTCTGCGATATAGGAAGGAAGTCGTATTGCAGACGAGTTTGCCAGCGAAGCATCCATACCACCCTGGGTTTTAACCGATAAGCCCTTAAATGGCGTAATTAACAAATAGGCTGTAGGATCGATCTGCACATTGTTGGTAGTAGCAGGGTTTTGTTCGGCGAGATATTTTGGATCATACTCGCTTGTGCCCGGTATCTTATTTAAACGGTTCCCGTTAACATCATACGGAGAGTAAATAGGCGCAAGTAAACTTGATAAGCCGCCATCTACAACAGCGCCTGTGTTAGGGTTATATTGCCTTTGGTCATATTCTAAACCTAAATTAACACCAACCTGGAACCAATTATTTACATGCGAGGTTACATTTGATCGTAATGTGTAGCGATCATATTGTGATGCATAGGCAATACCTTGTTGATTCAAATACCCGGCTGAAACAAAATATGAAGTTTTCTCTCCGCCGCCCGATATATCAATATTTTCCTGGTACATCGGCTGGTTGCTTTTATAAAAGTATTTATACCATTGGGTATTTGCGTTTTTAACAGGCAAAGAAGCTAAAATTTGGTTTAAACTTGATTGCGATATTAAACCTGCACCTACTTCAAATTGCTTCCATTGAGTGGCATTCATAAAATCGTTCGCAAAAAAATTGGTGCTCGCAAGGCTCGATACGCCATACTGACTGGTAAAAGTAACTGTGGATGGTTCATTAAAAGAACCTTGTTTGGTGGTAACAACTATTACACCGTTGGCAGCACGGGCACCATAAATAGAAGTTGACGCTGCATCCCTTAAAACTTGGGTTGACTGAATATCGCTGGGGTTTATGGCTAACAAGGTGCCCGCACTCACTTGAACACCATCTAAAATATACAGCGGGTCTGTACCTGATGTCAAAGATCCTAAACCTTGTATACGAATTGATGGTAATGAGCCCGGTTCGCCGGAGCCTGATAATATACTCAGGCCCGGTACCCTGCCCTGGAGAGCGTCAGCAATAGATGCATTGGGTTTATCCTGGGTTTGGTCGCCGCTAACAGTAGTATTGTTACTTAAAATATTATCAACCCTTTTATTGTTCCCATAAGTACCTAAAATGGTTACCTCGGCTAACTGTAGTTTATTAACAGTAAGCTGAACATTTAAAACCCGTTTTCCGGTAGCGGGAACGGCAGCTTCCAGTGGATCATAACCAATGTAGGTAAAAACCAATATAGCCCCGGGGGAGGCATTAATAGCATATTTACCACTAACATCGGATTGGGCACCAATGCTGGTTCCCTTTATCTTTACAGAAACACCTGGCAAGGCATCTCCGTTAGTGGCATCTTTAACGGAACCTGTTATCAGGTTACTTTGAGCAAAAGCGCCAGAAAGCGTAAAAAAGCCCAAAAAAAGTAGGAGTAGTAGTTTTTTCTTCATAGTGTGTTTGTATTAAAATCATTAAATAACAGTTAATTAATTTTTAAGTAAAGATACAAAATATAGTATAGATATAAAATCGCAGTGTAAAAATCTACTTTACCCCCATAACTTGCTCATTCATAAGGGTAAAATTTCAGGAGTATGAGATCTGATTAATAAATTGAAGCCATTCCTGGCGCAAAAAAATAAATAATATCTATAAAATACATGGTTTTTATAGGCATTTAAAATAATACCTACCCATATCGTCGCTGGCGCATGCGTGTAGCGTGCACCTTACCACTATAACTGCCATCAAAGGGTAGGTAATTATTCAAAGTGAACCCATTTCCACTCTTCATTAAGCCGGTAAAGTTTACAATCATCCTTTTACTGTAACACATAATAGGTTAAAAACCTAAAGACTCCACTTAATAATAATGTGTTACAAAAACTTGTTAATAATATCTTATAAGAAATTGTATGGTTACGGCCGTTAGAATTCTCTGATGAGTTAAAGTATTACCGGACAAACTCATGTCGTCCCCTATGGTGGTTACTACAATATTGTATCATTCCAAGAGAGCAAAACGAAACTCATATTCTGGCTTTATGATTTAAGCTAGTCGGAACTTGTCATTCGTTCTATTAGTCGACTTTATGTAGAAAGGCTTTTGTTTTTCCTTATAAAAACCTCCATCAATCCAACAGCGCATATTAAAACAATTATATGCAGCGATAAAGCAATATGCGCTGTTCTGGCAAGGTCGGCTTTAGAAGCAACTCCTGTATAATCTAATTTCCAAATGGCGTTTGCGTTACCCGTTGTGCCAATAAGTAATTGCCCCATGTTTAATGCGACATGTATCCCTGTTGGCATAGAAATGCCACGAGACCATATTGCCGACAAACCAAATACAAACGCCCAAACAAACGGCCCGGTAAACGACGTATATATACTCCAACCATTCAATATATGGTAACTACTAAAAGCAAGCGCTGTGACAAGTTGAGTTATACGCAAACCAAATACCTTGTTCATTTTTAAAAAGGTATAAGCCCTGAACCCAACTTCTTCCATTAATGCTAACGGAACAAGTGTTAGGCAACCGAGGAGCGTTGCGTTGCTTATTCCTTTACTGTTTGTTTCAATATGTAGGCCGGTAAGGCTAATTAAAGCAAACACCATTAATGCAAATATTATAGTACCGATAAAAAGCCCCTTAATAAACCTTAAAAAAGTACCGCTCTGCCAAATAAGCCCGATAGCCTTAAATGATAATTTTTCGGATTTTATAAATATCCAGGTCGCGATAAAAGATCCAATAGTTCCTAAAGAGCCATATAATAACCTGGATAATTTAGGTGGAAAGAAAGAAGCTAATAACCCGCTGGTTAGAAGCAGGAGTACAAATACTATCCAAAATAAAATACTTTTAACAAGTACATTTATGCGGGGATGTTTTTCCATAGTAAATTGCCATTAAATTACTACCGGCAAATGTATTACCTCAAAAAGGGAAAATTTACCGTCATTTGTATTTGGCGTAAAAATGTCGTAAACAGTTGTTCCATTATTGCAAAGCATGCATCCAGTAAAAGAAGAGATCGCCCGGCTGGTTAAAGGTGGGCGTATATCCAAGGGCTATACACAACAGGAACTTTCAGAACTGGCGGGGATTAGCCTGCGCTCTGTACAACGGATTGAAAATGGTGACGTGCTGCCAAGAATGTATACGTTAAAAATATTGGCAAAGCATTTGGATTTTTCTTTGGAACAAATACAATGTGATAAAACCCAATTGAAGATCGCCGTTCCTCAACGTACAAATAAACCCCAAAAAATTATATTAACATTTGGAAGCGGAATAGTTATACTGTTATTAACCGGAGCTTTCGTGGCTCAATCACCTAAATTTCCCGAAACACAGTTTGAATCTTTTCTATTGATGGCAGGTGTGTTGGGATGCTATGCTATTATCCTTTTCAGGATATGGAAGTAAATAGATTTTAGGCTCCCATGAGTTTTTAACCTACCAGGATGAAAACAGTTTAACCAACTGTTTGTAATTTACAATGAAACCATGAATATCCGCTGTAAATACGTCCTGCTTATTTTGCCGTTATGCATGTCCTGCCAGCATAAAAAACCGTTGACACCCTACGAAGCAGAGCATATCACCCATATTGAAACCGGGGAAACAAAGCCCGGTGAACTCGTAAATTTTGCCTGCTCACTCGCCGGAACGCCCTACAAATATGGCTCAGTAAATCCTAAGGAAGGTTTCGACTGTTCAGGTTTTGTGACCTATGTATTTAATCACTTTGGGATTATGGTACCCCGCACATCTGTAGATTTCACACCTGTACAACACCCTATCCCATTGCAACAAGCTAAACTTGGTGATCTTATCCTTTTTACCGGTACCGATAGCACCGACCGCGTTGTTGGCCACATGGGCATTATCTCATCCACGCCCGGCGAACCGCTCCGCTTCATGCACTCCACCTCCGGGGAAAATAAGGGGGTTGTAGAAACAGATTTTCATACACCTTACTATGAAGCAAGGTATATCAAAACGATCAGGATATTCAAGGATAGTTTGTCGCGGTAAAAATGATTAGATGGTTCATCCCACCCAATTCATTGCCGTGGTTTTTTAATTTCCGGGGTTCCCTTCTCATTCCTATCTTCGGGCTGGTATTGTTTGGTCACATACTTAAGCATATTATTCGCGTCCTTCTCCAGTTTTCGGGTATCGGTTACCATTTCTATACTGATAATTCTTATCAATACCATATCTGATGCTAACTGATCAAGGTCAGCCTGAGTTAGGTTTCGCATTTGCGCATTTGGTTGTGAAGATTTACCGAATGCAGCAACCATGTTGCTCGGTGTAAAATGCGCGGTTAAAAACGGATCAAGGTAAATCCGCTGGTATTGCAGGTTAATATCCTGGTCTAAATGCAAAAGCTCAATATGGCTTTCGTATACTGAAAAGTGATTTATAATTTTCGAATTACTAAATTGTTTGAGGTGCAATTCATTTTTAATGGCCGAGATTGCTCCCATCGACGGATGGAAGATCCACATAGTGTGAGAATCAGTAACTAATTTTTGCATCCTTTTGGTATCCGCTTTTTTCAAAGGCTGTTGCAGCAGGTTGATCAGGGTATCATTGTATTTAACTATCGCCGTTTCGCCGCTGTCTATTCCTTTTAATTGTATGCTATCGGCTTTCAGATCGTGCACCAGTTGCGATGTCAATTGCTTCACATGCTGATTATTAGTAATATCTTCCCTGATATTTTCAGCTATAAAGCCCATCATTACGGCAATAAATATCATAAAACCTTCCAGCAGGTACTCTTTCCAGGGTTTAGGCTTGTGATCCAGTTGGGGATGGTGTAGTACGTCCATTTCAATTTTGGGTGATGAGTTTTGAGTATCAGTTTCTTTAACTTCGGGAACAGGTTCAAGCGGCTGCTTACGGAGATGTTTGATTTTTGGCCCGGGATTATTTTTTTCGGGCCTATCAGCAGTATCCGCCTTTATTTTTTCAGCTTTAACCTTATTCCCCGGCTTCGGATCTCCGGGTCCGGGTTTATTCCCTGTTTTATTGGTGCTTTGCTGATTATTTTTACGCATAGAATCTCAAAGCTAAATATTTAAAATAGCTGTTACGAAAAGTATTCACAAAAATATAGGTATAGTCAGGCTCATGCTACGTATTTTCATTTGTCTCATGCAATATGTAATCAAACAAATTAATATTTGAGGGCAGGTTGAGTTTTTTTCGTAGCCGGTAACGGCTTACTTCTACCGCCCTGATGGTGACACTGAGTAGTTGCGCTATTTCTTTGGATGAGAAATTCATTTTTAAATACGCACACATTTTCAGGTCATTTTGACTTAGCTCAGGAAATTTACTCTTTAATTTGGCTAAAAAATCAGAATGCACCTGGTCGAAATGTATGGCAAAATGATCCCAGTCCGAATCACTTTTTTCAGCTTCATTTATCAGCTTTAACACTTTTATCAGTTCATCCTGCTTATTTACCTGGTCGGCATCTTTAATCAGCATCAAACCCTCCTTAATTTTCGACATTAGTTTACCCCTTTGTACCAGGTGCATGGTAGTAGTAGCCAGTTCCTTATTTTTAAAATTCACTTCCGTTTCCAGCTTTTCGTTTCTTAAGGCCACAATTTCATTTTCGCTGTGCTCCAACTCTAACTGATGAATATATTTTAAGTGTACCTGCGCTTTGTGATGTTTCTTTTGCTGCATTTTAACTATGCCATAAATTACACTCAAAAGCATTAATACGTATAATATATAGCTCCAGTAGGTTTGATACCAAGCCGGTTTAATTTCAAAAGTGTAGGCAATAAATTTCGATTCGTTACCTAAATTAGTGCGGGCTTTAACCCTGAAGGTATAAGTGCCATAACCTAAGTTGGTGTATTCCTTTTCGCTCTTTGAATTCCAGCCCGACCATTGCTTATCAAAACCTACCAATTGATAACTAAATTCGATATTGCTATACTGCTCAAACAAAGTAGTTGAAAATTCGAAATGAAAAGAGTTAAAACCATGCGGAAGAGATAATACCGAATCTTTATCCTGAAAAGACTGGATCAAATTTCCCTTTTTAAAATATCCGCCAAAAATTATACTGTCCCTATCGCCTATTACCTTAACCTGCCCCAACAAAATATTTAGCTGGTTCCTGTTATTTTGGTATTGTTTGTAGTTGAGATGAAAAACGCCCTTGTTAGAGCCAATAAAAATATTTTCTTCGTCGTAAGGGTATATATTTTCGAACCCTGCCAATACCTTTGAAGTTAGCTCGGGGAAATAAACAATTGAAAATGAACGGCTTTTGGGATCTTTATTAAAATCAACAACGCCAACTCTTTTATTACCTATAAACCAAATATTCCCATCATTATCTTCATTAAGATATTGAAGCTCGTTATTTTTAAACATTGGGTAAAAGTAAGCCGACTGGGAAAAACGGTTGGTTTTATAATCATATTCATATATGCCGTTGGTGGTAGCCACCACGTTACGGCCCTTTATGTTAAACACATAATTATGCAGTGACGAAGGCAGGCCATCCTTTTGTGTGTATAATGAATAGTTTGCTATTTTTCTGTTATCGGCTGACAGGTTGATCTTATATACCCCCCTGTATGGGTGTGATGACCATATCGTATTACGGGTATAATCAATTGCTAAAAACCTCAATGTTTCTATCAACCCGTCAACGTGCCCTTTATCAATAAAACCACCTTTGTCATAATCCAATAAATGCAAGCCCTCATACGTGCCTGCAATAATATTATCGGATGGGTTATGAAGTGATAATGGTTTAAACAACCAGGTTCCGGGATAAGCGTATATCGGGCTGGCCGCATAGCCGTTAATTAAATAGGAACCATCTTCGTTACCGAAAATTAAATGGCTGTTTACTTCATTTAAGCTCCACACCTGCCCTTTGGTATTTTTCACTTCGATAAAGTTGCCATTACAGTAACTAAGGTCTTGCACAGATGCTTTAATAGGCAATGCAAATACAGCATCGGAAGTACCTATATACAGTTTATTATTAAATACCCTTACTGCATAGGTTGATGACTGTTTATTAGCATCGGGATATATTTGTTTTATCGCGCTGTTAAATGCAATAAAGCTTATGCCATCGTCAAGCCCCAGCCAAATATTTTTATCATGATCCAAATACAAGCTGCGTACATTGTTTTTTTGCAGTGCCTGCGAATTAGATAGGTTTTCAATCAGGTTTCCTTTATGGTCAACTATAAAACAGCCATTAAATGCCGAACCAATTGCATACAAGTTCGAATCAATAGGTTTTAAGGTGTTGATCCTCACATTTTGCAATAGCTTATCTAAGCCAGTAACCTTTTTTTGAAGTTTATTTCCGGTCAAAAGAAACAGGCCATCCTTAAGGGTAGCAATCAGTACAGTATCCTTTGAATATCTGGCAATGGATGTAACGAGGGTTTTGCCGGGCAGGCTACAAACCAGGTTCCATTTGTTTCCCTCAAATTTCTTTAACGCGCCTGTTCTTTCCTGAACGTATAACTCATCGTTACAACTTCCTAAAAATAACCAGCCCGGGTTTGAATTGAAGGTTGTGATCTTGCCATTAAACAGCTCGAAGAGCTTAGCATTAGTTCGGAAAAAGATCCTGTCATGGTATATCGAGATATTCCATACGTCATTAAATGAATTATCGGCTTTGGGAATCAGATATTTTAATGAGGTGTATTTAAGTACCCCTTTTTGATCAGGATAAAAATATCCCATATCGTTTTGCGCGCCTACATATATCTTCCCATCGGCACTGATTTGAACCGACCTGACTACCGTATTGCTTGGCACCGGGTAAATGCCCCAGTTTTGCCCATTATAAGTTAGCAAGCCCTCGTTATTGGCAAAATACATGATGCCTAATTTGTCTTGCTGAATGTCCCAGTTTTGATTACCGCCCTTATAATCAATGGTAGTAAAATTATTTATCTGGGGTAAGCCAATTGGGTTTTGCGCCTTAACAAAGGAGTTTACAGTTAAAATGAAAATGAATAAATATAAATACTTCATTTACTAATTAATAGCGGTTGCTGTGGAAACATTTAAAGCTCATTATAATTGGTTCGGCTACGTATTGGCTTATTAAAAATACAAACTGACAGTTAATACATCTGTAAGATCTACACTATATTTTTTTATCAATGCATAATTATAAATAATAATATGCACATAACCCTAATATATATTGCACACAGCTAATTTAAATGATGTAGTAGTAAAATGCAATACAAAATTGCTGATTTAAAGCTATTTAAAATATGCTGTATAGTTTTTGTAGTAGGCATTAAATATAGGATATCTCATTTTAATCTTCATGTTTGTAGTATTAATGCACCACTATTATTGTGGGTATTAATTTATAAACCAATTATACATACCAATTTCTTAAATCTTATTTACAGCCTATGGTGCAATAAACTGTACTGAAATTAACGGGTTATTTTTTGACCAAAAAATCTTTTAAACCAATTTAAACTATTATCAATGAGAAGAAAATTTACTTTAATCATTCTATTGCTATTTACCGGATGTTCAATGGTATTTGCCCAAAGCACTAAGGTAGGCGGCAAAATAACCGATAACTCCGGAAACGCAATTCCCGGGGTATCCGTTACCATTAAGGGTACCATCAACGCCACATCAACCGATGTAAATGGGCGGTATCAAATTACAGCATCGCCTAATGCAACGCTGGTCATTTCATCCATCGGCTTAATTACACAAGAAATAAGTGTAAATAACCAAACAACCATAAATGTGGTTTTACATGAAAGCATCAGCACTTTAAATGATGTGGTTGTTATAGGTTATGGCTCGCAAAAATCCGAAAAGGTTTCCAGCTCTATATCAACACTTAAAAGCGACGATATAGATAAGGCCAGCCCCGTACTCATCGAAGATGCGATACAAGGCAGGGTGTCAGGTGTTACCATTATCCAAAGTGGCTCGCCGGGTGTAACCCCAACGGTTTTAATCCGCGGTCTTCCGTCGTATACAGGCAGCGATCCATTGGTGGTTATTGATGGCGTTGAGCAAACATTAACCGATTTTAACTCACTCAACCCTGCTGATGTTGAATCGGTAAGCATATTAAAAGATGCGGCGGCAACCGCAATTTACGGTATAGGTGGTGGCAACGGAGTGATTTTAGTAACCACTAAAACAGGCAAAAAAAATCAGGATACCCAATTCAGGTTTAGCAGCAGCTACGGCATACAGCAGGTAGAAAAGGAAGTGGATGTTTTAAATGCCACGCAATATGCCGCCATAGTTAACGAAGGCAGCACCTTATCGGGCGGCCCCGTTATATTCCCCGATCTAAGTAAAGTGGGCGTGGGAACTAACTGGCAGGATCAGGTATTTAAAAATGCGCCTTTACAAAATTATGAGCTATCCGCAAGCGGCGGTTCCGATAAAATGACTTATTTTATTGCGTTCGGCTCTACTGAGCAGGATGGTATAGTTGGCGGAGGCACAAAATCTGTTTATGACCGTAATAACTTTACCGCAAATTTAACTTTCGACCTTACCTCAAAATTAAAATTCAATTTAAATGTAACCGATGCTATCCTAAACTCAAAAGGGGTTTCGGAGAATGCATTTAATAGTGTTCTTGGCGAAGCCTTGAATTTTGACCCTACTGTTCCGGTTTATAATACGGTGCCTAATACCATTGGGCAATACGGTTTTAGTACGCTTGAATTGCAGGAAGTACATAACCCGTTAACAACTTTACAAAACACTTATAACAAGGATCTGGGTAATAAACTTTATGGAAAATTTGAACTTGACTATGAGATCATCAAGGGTTTAAACCTTACCTCACGTTTTGGTTACACCGATTATAATGACAATTCAAAATCGTTCGCGCCACTTGTTTTTTATGGTTTAAATAATTCCGATAATACCTTGAATGCAGATGGTTCAACTGTAACCGGCGACCATAACTCTGTTAGCTCTGTAAGGAACGGTAACTTCAATTGGGATTGGGAAACTTACGCTAATTATAATTTTTCTATCGCGAAAGACAATCATTTTGAAGCCGTAGTTGGTACCGCGCTTTCAAGGGTTTCGGGGAATCAGATAGGCGCTTCAAGGCAGGATGTACCTTATAACTCCTGGACATACGCTGATTATACCGCTGCAACAGGGGTAAATACAGCTACTAATACTAGTGCACAATCGGGCTATTATTACCAGTATTCTGATCAGAAACTTTCATATTTCGCAAGGTTAAACTATGATTACCAGGAAAAATATTTAGTTACATTAAGTGATCGTGAAGACGGCGACCAGGTATTTGGCGCCAATAATAAGTTTGCTAATTTTTATGCCGGTTCTTTGGGCTGGATTGCATCTAAAGAAGATTTCTTCCATTCAGATGTTGTTACTTTTTTAAAATTCCGGGGCAGTTATGGTACTTCCGGAAACAGCAATGCGGCTAACGCACAAACATCAAGTATAGTAACCGGCGGGCCTTATAATAATATAGGCAACAGTAACGGCTACAGCTTTGGCAATGTATTTTATCCGGGGTCATCAGTCGGCTCACTTGCCAATCCCGATCTTTCGTGGGAAACAGACAAGCAGGCGGATATTGGTGTTGATATAGAGCTTGCCCATAAATTCACATTAAACTTTGATGTATATCAAAAAAATGTTGATGGCTTGCTATTTACCCCAACGCAATCATTATATTTAGGTACAGTACCGGCATCAAATGCCAATATAGGTACTACCAGCACTAAGGGTATCGATGCCATGTTCAGTTATAATGACAGGTTTGGCAAAGATTTCAGGATCAATACCTCTGTAACTTTCAGCACCTTTAAAAGTATGGTAACCTCTACCAACTCTGATAACAGCGCGATAGTAACCGGTGGCTCATTCTTTAACGGCGAAACACAAACCACTACTGTATTTATGAAAGGATATGCCCCCGGTACTTTTTGGGGATATAAAACCGATGGCTTGTTTCAAACACAGGCTGAAATCAACAGCTCACCTACCCAGCCGGGCGCTCAGCCAGGCGATATAAAATATAAGGACATTAATGGCGATGGCGTGATTAACAGCGCCGATCAAACCGCCCTTGGAAATCCTTTTCCGAAATATACTGTAGGATGGAATTTAAACCTGACCTATAAATATTTTGATTTCACAGCCTTCTTTTATGCTTCCGAAGGCAATAAAATTTTCACAGCCTGGGATAGAAATGCAAACTATACCAATAAACCAAGCACCATTTTAGCAAGGTGGACTGGCCCGGGTACAACAAATAACGCGGACGACCCTGAATATACCTTTACCGATCCAAACGACAATGCACGCGTTTCGGATAGATATATAGAAGATGGATCATACATAAAAATCAAAAATTTAATGTTAGGCTATACCATTCCAAAAACTGTTTTGAGACGCAAAAACACCAGCCTTCGCATTTATGCACAGGTTAAAAATGCCTATACGTTTACAAAATACACAGGATTTGATCCGGAAATATCGGGTGGCATATTAAATAGCGGCGTTGATTATGGGAATTATCCACAGGCACGCACCTATCTTTTAGGGCTTGATTTTAAATTTTAATCATAAAAATACTGAGATGAAAAAATATTTAAAAATAGCAGTTTTAATTGGTGTAGTTGGTTTAGCTGCATCCTGCAAAAAATTTATCAATTATCAACCCCAGGATTCATATACGGTATCTGCCGATAGCTATTTGCAATCTGCATCTGATTATCAAACTATGGAAATAAGCGTTTATACGCCTTTGCAGTGGATAAATCAGGTAGTACCAATTGGCGATATTGCTTCTGATAACTCTGTTACCGGCGGCGAAAGCGCATCAGACCAGTTGGATCTGCAACAAATTGACCAATATGATGAAAGCCCGACAAACGGCACGCTTACCAATATCTGGCAATATGCTTACGAGGGTGTAAACAGGGCAAATTATTTAACACAATATCAAACAACAAATCCCGCCGGGCAGCAAATTAATTTCCCGGGCAAAGATGCCATGTATGGCGAAGTTTATTTTCTAAGGGCCTATTACTACTTCACATTAGTAAAAATGTTTGGCGGCGTACCCCTGTTTACCGATAAACGTTTGGATTTTGCCAGTTCAGGCACTTTGCAAAGGGCTTCGGCAAGCGCTGTTTATCAACAGATCGAGGCTGACCTGACCAAGGCTATAACAGTTTTGCCAACCGTTCAGGAAGAAAAAGGGCGGGTAACAAAATATGCCGCGCAAGCCTTGTTAGGTAAGGTTTATTTGTACGAAAAAAACTATTCTGCAGCAGCCGGAGTACTGCAAAGCGTAATTGATGCAGGTGCATTTACTTTGGTAGCCAAGTTTGATTCCATATTCGTAGAGTCGGGCGAAAACGGGCCTGAATCTGTATTTGAAATTCAGTACAGCAATAGCTCACCTTATTACCAGTGGTCGAATGTATTACAAGGCCAGGGGAATTATTCTGTAGAACAAGCCGGGGTAAGGCAAATAAGCGGAACTTCTGCCATGCCGTATGCAACCGGATATAGCACCAACCTGCCTACCGTAGATCTGTATAATGCTTACGAAAATGGCGATCAGCGAAGGGAAGGTACTTGTTTTGATGTGGCAGCTTACGCCGCTAATAACCCGGCGCTTAACGTTACCTACGAGGTTGCCCCGTATGAAAATACCGGCTATTACAATAACAAGTATTTACCACGTAAGGGGCAAACAAGCGGGCAGCCCGAATTAAACTACCTGAATAATTTCAGAACCATCCGTTATGCCGATGTGCTTTTAATGGCTGCAGAGGCTTATAACAAAAGTGGTACGCCTGATGATACCAAAGCCCAGCTTTATTTAAACATGGTGCGCCGCCGTGCATTCGAGGTAACAGATGCCAGCCATGATGTTACTGCTACCGGCTCAACCCTGTACACAGCAATTTTAAATGAAAGACGGTTAGAACTGGCCATGGAGGGAGAGCGCTTTTTTGATTTAGTGAGAACCGGGCAGGCGGCAACAGTAATGCCTAATTTTAAAGCAGGCAAAAACGAGGTGTTTCCTATACCACAACAGGAGGTTACTGTTTCGCATTTAACCCAAAACCCAGGTTATTAGTATTTATTCAAAAATAAATCATCATGAAATTATTAAAATATCTAACACTTTTTATACTCCTTATTTGCATTGCAGCAGGTTGTAAAAAAGATCAATTTGACGATACGTCGTTCGTATCCACCGCAGCGTCTGCCAGCAACGTTTCTGTTATGTTTAATATAACACATGACAATACGGGTATTGTTACCATTACCCCGGGCGGAACAGGCATTGTAACTTACGATGTATATTTTGGCGATGCTACCACAACACCTGTAACTATTGCAGCAGGCAAAAGCATAACCCATACTTATGCCGAAGGTAATTACCAGGTTAAAATAGTTGGCCACGATATTAAAGGAGGCACAGCTACCCTAACCCAGCCATTGGTTGTTTCGTTTTTAGCCCCTGAAAATTTGGCTGTTACCGTAACTACAAGTGGTGTAACGGCAACTGTATCCGCGACAGCAAAATATGCCACTTTTTTCAAAATATATTTTGGCGATTCTACCAGTGTTACACCGGTACCCTACTCCAATGCTTTACCCGGTGAGGCAATAGCACATACCTATGCAAATGCCGGCACCTATGTAATAACAGTAATTGCATTAAGCGGAGGATCAGAAACCTCGCAACATTTAGATACCATTAAAGTTGGGAAACAGATTAATTTACCCGTTACTTTTGATGACCCAAATGTTGATTACACCATGTCTGACTTTGGTGGCAATGTTTCTACTTTAGTGGTTGATCCAACCAATAGCAGCAATCATGTGCTCAAGGCAGTTAAAACCCCAGGGGCGCAAACTTATGCGGGTACAACTATTGGCACTTCGCTTGGCTTTGCAACCCCGGTTCCGCTAACCGCCAATTCCCTTAAAATGACGGTAATGGTATATTCGCCTGCGGTGGGTATAGATGTTAAATTAAAGCTGGACAACCATGTAACGCCTAATGTTGGCTTGTCGGTTGAAACTGATGTTAAAACAACAGTGGCAAACAAATGGGAAACGCTGACTTTTGACTTTAGTAAACCTGCCGCAGGCACATCTGCCTGGAGCGCTGCTAATACTTACGATCTTGCCTCCATATTCTTTGATTTTGGAAACGTAGGTACTGGGTCAACGTTTTATTTCGACAACGTACAAATGGCGCCCGCATCTTTAAAACAAATTAATTTGCCGGTTACTTTTGATGATCCAACAGTAGATTATACTATGTCTGACTTTGGCGGCAATGTATCAACTTTAGTAGCTGACCCTACCAACAGCACCAATCATGTGCTAAAGGCGGTTAAAACTACCGGAGCGCAAACTTATGCGGGTACAACTATTGGCACTTCGCTTGGCTTTGCAACCCCGGTTCCACTAACTGCCACTACACTTAAAATGACGGTAATGGTATATTCGCCTGCCGCGGGTATAGATGTTAAATTAAAGCTCGATAATCATGTAACGCCTAATGTTGGCTTGTCGGTTGAAACTGATGTTAAAACAACCGTGGCAAATAAATGGGAAACGCTGACTTTTGACTTTAGTCAGCCGGCATCGGGCACACCGGCATGGAGCGCTTCTAACACTTATGACCTGGCCTCTATATTCTTCGACTTCGGGAATGTAGGTACAGGATCAACATTCTATTTTGATAATGTACAAATGGCGCCGCCACCGGTATTAAAGCAAATTAATTTGCCGGTTACTTTTGATGATCCAACGGTAGATTATACGATGACTGACTTTGGGGGCAATGTATCTACTTTAGTAGCCGACCCTACCAATGCTGGTAACCACGTTATGCAATCAATAAAAACTGTTGGTTCGGCAACTTATGCAGGTACTACTATTGGTACAGGCCTTGGCTTTGCAACACCTGTACCGATAAGTTCATCGCGCATGAAGATGACGGTAATGGTTTACTCCCCTGCGGTAGGTTTGGATATTAAGCTGAAGCTGGATAGTCATGTTAACCCTAATAATGGTTTGTCGGTTGAAACTGATGTGCTTACAACAAAAGCCAATCAATGGGAAACTTTGACGTTTGACTTTAGCAAACCAGCTTCGGGCACACCGGCGTTCAATGCTTCCAATACCTATGATCTGGCCAGTATATTCTTCGACTTTGGAAATACGGGTACAGGATCAACATTTTATTGGGATAACGTAATTATTTTATAATTGATTAAATAGTATAAACATGAAAAAAAATATAAATTATATTTTACTGTTTCTAATTGCAGCAGCGCTAATCAGCGCCTGCAAAAAAACAGCTTATACGTTTGGGCCGATAAAAACACCAACCAATGTTGTTATTACAACAACTATACAGGGTGCCAGCGCTAATCCAACCGGGGATGGATCAGGAAACGTTTCAATTTCTGTTACTGCCACTAATGCCCTTGCCTACAAAATATACTGGGGCACCGGCGATTCGGTATTGACACATACGGGAACTGCTTCTTATAAGTACACCACATTAGACACCAATCTTTATACCATTACAGTTAATGCTATTGGTACAGGTGGCGCTACAACAACGGTAAGCAAACAAATAAAAGTGCTGTACCAATTCCAGATACCGGCAAATATCATCACGATGTTAACCAATGGCTCATCAAAAACCTGGCAGGTAGCAAAGGACACCGCCGGCAACTTTGGCGTAGGCCCGGCTACCGATTTCACTCCCGATTATTATTCGGCAGCCCCGGATCAGGAACCCGCCTGCGCTTATGCGGGGGTAATAACTTTTACAAAGGCCAGTGCTAACAGCATAACCATTAACGATAATAATCAGGGTACCTCGTTTCTAATTGCTGCTTCTACAGCATTTTACGGGCAATCAGGTGGCGATGGGTGTTATGTACTCAATACCGGCGGCACAAAAGCACTCGGGTTTTCTGTTGCTACATCAGGTTCAAATTCTACAAACTCAACGGGCATACAGTTTAGTGTACCTGGCGATGGGCTTGTGAATTTTGGCACCGGTTCAGTAAGCTATGAGATATTATCAATAACATCAAACGTGATAGTTTTACGTGATATAGGCATTGATGGAAATGCATGGTATCAAATATTAAAAGCACAATAAATCATAACCAAACCGGCAAAAACGAACACCATCATCATTTTTGCCGGTTATTAAAATTGTAAATCATCAATCATGACAAAATATATAAAAGGAATAATCATACTAAGCTTATTTTTAATAGCCTGTAGTAAAGGAAAAAGTGCGATAAACCCCAATACGCCACCAACCAATTTAACAATTAGCGCAACCGCCACGGTAGATAGTAGCGGCAATGTAAGTTTTACAGCCAAAGCCAACAATGCCGTGAGTTATGATTTTGATTTTGGCAATGGCATCATACAAACAGTTGCTTCGGGAGTAGTTACCTATAAATATCCGGAGTCGGGTACCTATACGGTAAATATAATTGCCAAAAGCTCATCGGGCGAAACTATTTCGGCAAGCACCACAGTAACCATAGCAGTTAAGCTAAATTTAGTGTGGTCGGATGAGTTTAATATTGATGGCGCGCCCGATCCTACCAAATGGGGATACGACCTTGGCGGTGGCGGCTGGGGAAATAATGAGCTGGAATATTACACCAATAATGCTGATAATGTAATTGTACAGAACGGTATTTTAAAGATCACAGCTGTTAAAGAAAACAATAGCGGGTACGCTTACACTTCAACACGTATGAATACGCTCAATAAGTTTGCTTTTACTTACGGCAGGGTTGATATAAGGGCAATGCTACCTGCAGGCTTAGGTACCTGGCCTGCACTATGGATGCTTGGAAGTAACGAAGCTACTGTGCCATGGCCAGCTTGCGGAGAAATTGATATGATGGAGCAACGCGGCAGCGAGTTAAATAAGATATACGCCACATTGCATTATCCCGGCCATTCGGGCGCTAATGGTAATGGCGCAACCACAACTATCAGCAATTCAAGCACACAGTTTCATGTGTATTCGCTGGATTGGTCGCCAGCTGCGGTTAAAATATCTGTTGATGGGGTGGTGTACCAAACCGTTGCCAACTCAAGCGCGTTACCTTTTAACCATGATTTCTTTTTTATTTTTGACCTGGCTATGGGCGGGAATTTTGGCGGCACCGTTGATCCGAATTTCACCAGCGCAACTATGCAGGTGGATTATATAAGGGTTTATCAATAAAAACCAATTGACAAATTCTATACATTAATAAATAATAGTATAGGTTATAAAGTGCAAAAACCGCCTCAAAAAATTGAGGCGGTTTTTTATTAGTGGCGTATAATGATTGTCATACACAGGAAAAAGTGATACAAAATAATGCCATGTTTATTTATCTTTATACCATATCTTAACACAAAAACTCCATATACACGTAATAATGTCAACCCAAAGCATAAGCCCATCTAACGAAACCGGGAAATTACAGGTGTTGCATTTAAAGCGTTATTGGCATAAATCTATTTTAAAAAGAGATCGTAAAATTCAGCCCGATGCTTTTATAGAAGAGTGGGTTACAGATGTTACCCTGTTAAATGCATTAGGGCTCGGTTTGGAACAAACCATTCAGTATGTTTACCAGGAAAAGCCTTCGTTTGAACAGTTTGAAAACTGGATAATAGCAATTGTTGGCGAACCCGATCATCAAAAAATACAGCAGTTTAATCAATTATTTACAGGTGGGCATGAGGCTAATCATATTGCTGTACAAAATGATAACGTACTTACCAAACACGACCTTGATTTTTGGCAGCAAAACGGATATGTTATTGTAAGAAATGCTGTAACTAAAGAATGCTGCGACCAGGTTATTGATGCGCTTTGTAATTATATTGATATAAAAAGGGATGATCCCGGCACCTGGTATAATAATCATCCGGCAAAACAAGGTATTATGGTGCAGCTTTTTCAACACCCGGCGCTTGAGCAAAACCGTAAGGCTTTTAAAATACGAAAAGCCTTTGAGGGGCTTTGGGGCAGAACAGATCTTTGGGTAAACACTGACAGGGTTGGTTTTAACCCTCCCGAAACAAAGTTACATACATTTCAAGGCCCGCGCCTGCATTGGGATATAAGTATTATGCCTCCAATTCCTTTTGGAACACAAGGCCTGCTTTATTTAGCTGATACGGCAGAGAATCAAGGGGCATTTACACTTGTACCCGGCTTTCAAAACCGAGTTGAAGACTGGGTTAATAACTTACCGCAAGGCGCTGATCCCCGCAAGGAAGATCTATACGCCTTAGGCCCAAAGGCTATAGCAGCCAATGCAGGTGATTTTATTATATGGAACCAGGCGCTTCCGCATGGGAGTAGCCCCAATACTTCAACCCTACCCAGATTTGTACAATACATTAATTACGCTCCTGCTGACGGTAAAGAGAGTAGTATCTGGAAATAAAAAATAGTAAGGTTGGTATAAAGTTACTGTTGTTTAAAAATAGCTTTTCTTTTTTCTTCCAGAACATCGTATAAATCCATAGCATTATCAAGGCAGGCAGGAATTGGGTTAGTACTCTTTTCAAAAAAAACCTCTCCGGGCTTTTTTGAATGATAAAGGCTTCTTTCCTCCATATTTATCAATTCGTTCTTGCTAAATATTATTTTTGTAAAGGCCGCTATTTTTTCGATCATTCGCATCGAGCCTTCATTATAATTAAGCAGCAGTATTTGATCATCCGTTTCAACAATTTCAAGGCATTTAGCAAAATAACTTTCCAACACATTCGCCAGGTAAACATCGGGGCTCATAGAAGCTATATCTTCTGTTTCAAACCCAAACAATTGTGGCTCAATTAAGCCGCTTACCGCCTGCATGCCCGGTTGTTTGCGGTGCGACCTGAAAACCTCATCAGGACTACGGTACATAATAATAAAAGGCACAGCGGGATAAAGCGACCTGAGTTGCCCGTAAAAAAAAAAATGCCAGCTATCTGTTTTAATAAATAAATGGCGCTCATTACCCGTTCTTTTTTGCCCGTAATATTTTAGGGTATCTGTAAATAATTCCGGAACTGCTGATTGATCAAAAAGATCATCTTTATACGGTAAACGTAATATTTCGTCAAAAAAAGGCACTTCAGAAAGCATTATATTTTTGTCGGCTGTTGCCAGGAGCTGCGAAACAAGTGTAGACCCACAGCGGGAAATATGAAAAATAAATGCAGTAGGATCTACCGTATTTATCCCGCTGCCCCATTCACTGATCATAGCGAGGTCGCTAACCGATGACACTGCAGCGTGGCTATCTATACCCCTGCATTTTAAAATGGTTTCTTCAAAAAACGGTTCGGTAAATGGCTGCGCACAAGTATTTAACCAGCGGCATTGCAATTGGCCATAGTTTTTGACTAATTTATAGGGCACCCAGTTATAAAGCGGGAAATCACTCATCACTTTCTTTTAATTGCTGCTCCATATCATCGGCAAGCTTATTGGAGGTAATTGTATTTTGCCGGCGGAGTTGCTGAATGATCATTAAATGTTCCCTGCCCTTATCTTCTTTTTTAACTGAGATCGCATCCGGCGATTTGAAGATACTCCTTAGCCAATCGTTTACCACACAGTCAACAACAAGGTGTATCCTGTCCGTAGTGCCATTATTTGCTACACTATGGGGTAAATGTGCGTTCATATACCAGCATTCGCCTAAGCTCATTATTACTCGTTCCCCGTCTACATAAAACTCAACATCCGGATTGGTAAATACCGGGAAATGCAACCGGGCTTCGCCTTGTTCAAAAAATAAGCCCTTATCGGTATGCTTTTTAATAACCGCCCCCGCTTGTAAGTTTAAAAACCTTACCGACATGACGGGGCAATTTAAACCCGAAAGCATTTTAATTACCGATGGGAAATATGGCATATAGGTAGTATCCTGGTATTCGGCCTGCCCCATCAGATCAGGAATGATGGTATCATGTTTTCCGTCGGGAGTCCGTAACGGAAGCCCTGTCCATGATCCTTCATAGTACGAGACGTTAAAATGAGGTTGCCACTCCTCTTTTATCGTTAATAATTCGCTTTGGGTAAGCTCAGCATCAAACGGCAATGAAAGTTTAGCATATCTGATCATAAAAGCGATTTATTGGTTTTCACGAAGCCAACGTATCATTTTCGGGTACGCTGGCTTGTTTAATTCCCTGGCTTTTTGCTCATCATAACACATGCCTGCCCATTGCAATAAGGGCAGGCCTACAAATCTGCCTTCAGTAAAATTTTGGATAATATTTTTACCTCCACCTTTATATCCCTCAGCGTGAAAAACAAAAGCCGGATCAATATCAAGATGTATACAAGCGGCATATGACCATGCCAATGCCATCATTTCCCCTCCCTGGTTCAAATCATTATTGGGCAAGGTATCGCTCATGGTTTTACGCAACTCAGCGGGCATGGTTGCCAAATGCCCTGCTTCATGAAGAATATCGCCGGGATATAGCAGCTTTTCGGTATCAATAATAAGCTTACCATCTTTCAATTGCAAACCCGGTAAAAAGGTATAGCCATTTATAGGCCGCATGATAACTTTTATACCTACTGATCCTAAAAAATAAATAATAATATCTATTGGCGCGGTGCTCAATATAATAAGTTTAGGCTGATATAAGCTGTTTTTCCATTAAACGCAGGCCGGCAAACGAAGCAGCAAATTTTTGCCCGTAAGGTTGCCCGGGTATCAGGTAACGGGCATCAATATTTGATTTTTGCTTTCCGCTGCTAAACCTGAATGTTGTTTTGCCCATCATCAGTCCATTCCAGGCGGCATGGCTTATGAGCACTTCTTGTTTTTGTTTATTTAACATTACCAGTTGGCCGCTCAGCAGTTTGCGGTTATGGCCGCTAATGATCATATCAATATGATTCGACGCGCGTGCAAGGGCCTTATTATCGGGTTCATTATCTTTTTGCTGGTAACCCAGGTGCGAAAGGCAGATAACCACATCGCAGTTTTCTTTTTCTTTTAACAGCTTTGCCGTTTGGTTGGCGCATAGTATAGCATCATTATAAACCACACCTTTAACCTTATGGCCAACACCTGTAATACCTATTTTATATTGCCCGCTGTTAATTATAACATAAGGCTTTACCAGCCTGCTTAACGCACTATCAAACCGGTAGTTGCAATTTACCAACGCAAACTGCATTAGTGGAACAAGCGCGGCTAAATGATCCTGGCCTAAAGCAAGTTCATGGTTACCGATAGCAGCAGCATGATAACCCGTGGCATTCATGGCATATATCATTTTCTTTTGCTGCTCCAGGCTGTTAGCCCCATCTATAAAATCACCTGCATCTAACAATAATCCGCTCGTTTCCTGGCTTTGCAGCAGGTTTTTTATCTGATCAAGCCCTCCTATATTATTATAGGCTGCATTAATATTACCATGCAGGTCATTGGTATGATAAATAGTAACATCGGTTTTAGCCTTGTACAAGCTATTCAGGCGTTTGCTAATGGCAGCCATTGAATCCATTGGCTTGCTTAGGGCTGCTACACCAGCCACTAATGACATTTGACTAAGAAATAACCTGCGTTGATTGTTCATGATGATGTGTTTAGCATTTAAATGTATTAAATAATTTTTTAGAAAATCAAATAAACATTTGCACGGTATACCCATTTGCACAAACGGGCAAAGTATAAAACAATATTTGAAATTTAATTTCTATACCATGCACCTCAAATCTTAACAATTAAAAAAAAATAATATGTTAATATTAAAAAATATAACATTAACGATAATTTTTTTATAAATATTTAAGTAACTGATAATCAATTATTTTTTTAATAAATTTTCCTTTAAAAAATAAAATTTAAGGAAAAATATATTTAATATTGATTTTAATATCACAATAGTTTTAACCTTAAATCCTAATCTTATTATGGATCCATTATTAGCAATGATTTTTGCATTCGGCAGCAATTTTGCTCCCCAGGGATATCTATTTTGCAGTGGCCAGTTACTGTCAATAAGCTCAAATACTGCTGTATTTTCTCTTTTAGGCACTACTTATGGCGGCAATGGTATAAATAATTTTCAACTGCCCGACCTGCGCGGTCGTGCTCCAATTGGCCAGGGCCAGGGGCCGGGTTTAAGCAATTATTTCTTAGGGCAAGCTGCCGGTACCGAAACAGTTACGTTAAATATCAATAACCTGCCATCGCATACTCATGCATTTAATGTAAACGCCGCTGTAGGCACTACCGGCACACCCGGTACTACAACATACCTGTCACAAGCGCCGGCAATCGGCTCGGGACCAAACGCTACAGTAGAGAAAATTTATACTACTACCGCGCCCAATACTACTTTAGCTGCTAATGCGATTGGACTTACAGGTAGCAGCCAGCCTGTTGCCAATCTTCAACCATATCTTGCTGTATCTTATATAATCGCTGTTTTCGGTATCTTCCCTACCAGGAATTAATAAGTTCATACATATTTTTTTAAAAAAATGACAGGGCCAATAAAAATAGGTTTTTTGACCCCCTACTCGGGGGTTTATCCTTTTTATGGTCATCACCTGATGGCTGGTATCCTGTTAGGGCTTTATCACGGCGGTGTAAACCATAACGAAATACAGTTTATACCAACATACACTAAAATGGGCGACCCAAAAAGTGTAACGGAAGCGGTTAATAAATTGGTGTTTTTTGATAATGTTGATATGGTATCGGGATTAATAAGTTACAGATCGGTACCTGATATCATCCCTGTGATTGAAAGTCATAATAAATTGGCTTTCTTTTTTGATTTGGGTGAGTATATCCCCTATTTTAATCATTTAAGCCCGCGTATATTTTATTCGTCACAACAAATATGGCAAACCCAATATGCTTTAGGTTATTGGGCACATAAGGAGTATGGCGATGCGGGTATAATGGTAATGCCTGTTTACGAGGCTGGCTATCATTTAAGCAGTGCCTTTTATAAAGGGGCCTGCGTTGCCGGATCAAAAAATATGAGTTTGCATGTGCTGCCGCGCGACCCGGCAGATATAAAGGCATTTAACCTGGATAATTTTTTTGCCGAAATTGAAAAAAATCCACCGTCGTATGTGCATGCCGTTTTTGCAGGTAGCATGGGTAATGATTTCTTAAAAATATGGAAACAATCGCGCTTTCATAAACATATTCCGCTAACTGTAGTAGAAAACATGGTATATGACGATGTGCTGGAAGACATAGCCGATCTGGATCTTGAAATATATGCGGCAACATCGTGGAGCCGTAATGCCGAGAATATCCGCAATAAAGAATTTGTAACAAAATTTGAAACCACTGGAGGCCAAATGGCCAATATTTATGGTTTGCTTGGTTATGAGGCCGGCCTTGCTTTAAAGGAGGTTAAACATCACATTTTAAAAAGAGATTGGAACACGGTGAGCAACCTTCTGCA
>Ga0302300_1000327_pt1 | contig 36218 bp, 29 predicted proteins | sample III_Palsa_E1_1_FD_198756 | JGI IMG/M metagenome (GOLD analysis project Ga0302300, IMG submission 198756) | Peat permafrost microbial communities from Stordalen Mire near Abisko, Sweden - III_Palsa_E1_1 | ecosystem: Environmental > Terrestrial > Soil > Palsa > Peat permafrost | place: Sweden...
AACAAACGACCCGCCCCAGAATTTCATAGGGCCTTCGTTGCCCACCCTGTTTACAGATACCACATGAATACCATTTGCAACGGCATGCCCGCGTTGTATAGTTTGCCAGGCGTTGTATTGTTCATCGTTGGTTTCGGCATCCTGAGCGTGCGCCCAGCCTATGGCTGTCGGGTAAAATAATACCTCGGCGCCCATAAGGGCAGTTATACGCGCTGCTTCCGGGTACCACTGATCCCAGCAGATTAGCACACCTATTTTAGCAAATTTCGTTTCAAATATTCGGTAACCGGTATCTCCGGGGGTAAAGTAAAACTTCTCATAGAAACCCGGGTCGTCGGGAATATGCATTTTACGATACTTGCCAAGGTAAGCGCCATCGGCATCCAGCACAGCGGTGGTGTTATGGTACAAACCTTCGGCGCGTTTCTCAAACAAAGAGGCTATTATTACTACCCCCAGCTCTTTTGCCAGTTTACTTAGCGCATCTGTAGAAGGGCCAGGGATGGGTTCCGCCAGTTTAAAATTCTCATAATCTTCCACATCGCAAAAGTAAAGCGAGCGAAAAAGCTCTTGCAGGCAAATAATTTGAGCGCCTTTGCTGGCAGCTTCTCTTATTTTATCTTCTGTTTTTACAAAATTCCGTTCAACTTCTTTTTCACAAGAAAGTTGAAGAAGGCCAATGTTTACTTTTTTATCTGCCAAGGTAGTTCTCTATTTATTGGGGCGAAAATACTACTTTTTCTATTCAACAGGTTCTAATTCTATATTGTTCTTTTGTTAAAAAAGAAAAGCTGCCATTTTCATGAACAAAAATGACAGCCCTTACTTAAAGTTACTTTTGTTGGAAAGTAGATGGCTTAGCGCCTTTCCATAGCTGATTAAACTACCGTGCAAGTTTATATGCAATAAATCTAAAAGTCAAGTTAAACGTAAAATTTATTTTATTAATCTAAACTAAATATAGTTTAATCGCTTATTTTACTATTGTGCAGGGCTTGTTCTGACTTTAATGATGGCTTTTCTTTTATTTATCCACATACCTCTTATTAAAGTTTTTGTAAACCTGTCCTTTCTTATTTTTGCATCCCAAAGAAAAGATAACATGCCATTAACAGATAAAGATCATTTTAATAAGATAGCAAAGGAGCTTTCCATAGCAGAAGATAAAGTAAATGCTGTAGCCGAATTGCTTAATGAAGGCGGCACAGTGCCTTTTATAGCCCGTTACCGTAAGGAAGTTACCGGCAGCCTGGACGAGGTGCAGATTGCAGCCATACGGGATAGGATTGAGCAGCTTCGGGAGTTGGACAAAAGGCGGGAAGCTATTATAAAATCTATAAAGGAGCAAAATAAGCTTACCCCGGAATTGGAAGCTAAAATAATAAAGGCAACTACATTATCTGAGCTGGAAGATATTTATCTGCCCTTTAAACCCAAGCGCCGCACCCGCGCTACTATTGCTAAAGAGAAAGGTCTGGAGCCGCTTGCCGTGGTTATATTTAATTATCAAATCACCAATTTAGATGCAGAGGCTGAAAAGTATGTAGACGCCGCAAAGGAACTGACAGGCATAGAAGAAGTATTGGCAGGGGCAAGGGACATTATTGCTGAATGGATAAACGAGGATGCAGGAGCTAGAAGCAAAATGAGGCAGTTGTTTTTGGAAAAGGCTATCATTACTACAAAGGTAATTACCGGGAAAGAGCAGGAAGGTATAAAGTACAAAGATTACTTCGAATGGTCTGAACCGTTGAGCAAAACGCCTTCGCACCGTATGCTGGCAATGAGAAGAGGAGAGAAGGAGATGATACTTACTATGGATGTATCGCCATCAGAAGAAGAAGCTATAGAGTTGTTGGAGGGTTTGTTTGTAAAAGGCAACAGCCCTGCAACAGCGCAGTTGAAACTGGCGGTAAAGGACTGTTACAAACGCCTTACAAAGTCCTCTATGGAAACAGAAGTAAGGTTGTTGAGCAAGAAGAAGGCTGATGAAGAAGCCATAAAAGTCTTTGCCGACAATTTGCGTCAGTTACTATTAGCCGCCCCGCTTGGGCAAAAGAACATACTGGCGTTGGACCCGGGTTTTAGAACAGGCTGCAAAGTAGTATGTTTAGATAAACAGGGCAAGTTTTTGGTAAACGACAATATTTACCCGCATGAGCCGCAGCGGGAAGTTGCCAAATCAGGGGCGCTAATTAAGAAACTGTGCGATACCTATCATATAGAGGCTATTGCTATTGGTAACGGCACGGCAAGTAGGGAAACAGAGACGTTTGTGAAGTCTTTGCAGTTGCCTGGTATTACTATAGTAATGGTAAACGAGAGCGGGGCTTCTATATACTCTGCTTCTGACGTTGCCCGAGAAGAGTTTCCTGATAAGGACTTAACGGTAAGAGGAGCGGTATCAATAGGCAGAAGGCTGATGGATCCTTTAGCGGAACTGGTGAAGCTTGATCCTAAGTCCATAGGTGTAGGGCAGTACCAGCACGACGTTGACCAGAACGCCCTTAAAAACTCATTAGACGACGTTGTAATGAGTTGCGTGAATGGGGTAGGCGTTGAGGTAAATACCGCCAGCAAGCAGCTCTTAAGCTATGTTTCGGGCCTTGGGCCGCAACTGGCGCAAAACATAGTAGAGTACAGAAATGCGAACGGGCCTTTTGAGAAAAGAGATGCCTTAAAGAAAGTGCCCCGCCTTGGCGACAAAGCCTTTGAGCAGGCGGCAGGCTTTTTAAGAATACGGGATGGTAAGAACCCGTTAGATGCCAGTTCAGTTCACCCAGAGCGGTATGCAGTGGTAGAAAGCATGGCAAAGGATATGGGAACCGATCTTGCTACTCTTTTGAAGGATAAAGAGTTGCGGAAGAAGATAGACGTAAAGAAATACGTGAGCGCAGAGGTGGGACTGCCTACGCTGACTGATATACTGGCTGAGCTAAATAAGCCTGGCAGGGACCCCCGCGAGCAGTTTGAGGCCTTTGAGTTTGCAGAGGGTATAGAAGACATAAAAGACCTAAAGCCGGGCATGAAACTGCCTGGGATAGTAACCAACATTACTAAGTTTGGAGCCTTTGTAGATATTGGAGTACACCAGGATGGGCTGGTGCACATCAGCCATTTGTCGGACAAGTTTATAACAGACCCATCCGAGGCGGTAAAGGTGCAGCAGAAGGTGCAGGTTACCGTGCTGGAGGTGGATGTGGAGCGTAAGCGCATATCCCTTTCCCTAAAGGAAAACAGGCCTGTAGATAAGCCCCGTGACAAGAAAAAGGACGACCCGGAAGAGAGTATGGAGGAGAAGTTAAAGAAGCTGAAAGGAATGTTTAAGTCCTAATTATTAAATAATTACCTAATTGTTGATAGAGGGCTAAAAATGCCTTATTTTTGCTACTAGTTCTTTTGCCCACATGGTGAAATTGGTAGACACGCCATCTTGAGGGGGTGGTTCCTTTAGTGGTATGGGGGTTCGAGTCCCCCTGTGGGCACTTAGTTGTTACTACTGTATTTGTGCCAATTGGCACAGAACCTGTGGTTTTTGGTTGTCGCAATTCTGAAAATACTAATTAAGGGGGAAAGGCAGTGAGTTTTGTGCTAGGTATTAGTAGTACTATTTACTATATAATCTTACATGGCATACCGCATATCGGGATTTTGTCATTGATATGGCATTGTTTTGGCATTGTTATGTCATTGTTTTGTCATTGTTTTTTGCATTATTAATTTGGGGCGATGTAAGATTTTGTCCGTTTTGGCGACTGTGCCAGTTGGCATTTTTTAAGTTTAAAATTCAAAGTTTAGAGTTTAAAGAATAAGACAGATATTCATTTAATAAAGCAAGAAGAAAATAAAAGGTAGCACAAACGGGGTAATTTGTAAAATAAAAATGTTTAATGCGGCTGCCCTCCGCGGCCAGGCGGGCCGAGTTTCCACAACGGCTTTGTTGTATATTTTGCTTCAGCAATCATCTCCCTAACCCCCTATCGCCTGGCCCAGGCTTGCACACGAAGGGGGACAAAGAGGAGCCTAACGTGGAAACTGGTATTATTAAAAAAAATGTTTTAGAGCAAGGTTTTTGGAAGTCTTAACTAATAGTAACACAAGCGGATGTTAGCGAGATTTAATTTTATCAAATAACCATAATTATTAACTACTACAACTAAAAAGACTATGATCGGAATTGACCAGATACCACTATACGTGAGAATTGTTGCCGGCGCGTTTGCCCTGGCAAATATAGGCTATGGAATTGTGGGGTACTTTAAACCTTCTCAAATCTTTGAAAACAGCGCCGAAGGTGTGGATGTAAAAGGAACAGGAGCGAGGTATGCGGGATACGAATACGCATCCAGAAACCTGGCTATAGGGATAGGGCTATTGATAGCTGCTCTAATCGGCTCTCCGCAATCCATTGTACTAGTAGTAACTATAAGGGCGCTTATTGAAGTCCAATCGATGATAGTAAATATAGCGCTTAAAAAAATAAACGAAGGCTTTTATACCGCTTTGGTTTTTTTAGCGATTGAGTTATTTATTATTGTTAAAATGTTTGTGTAGATTTATTATGGATTGTAAATCTTTAGTAGCGGGTCGAAATATATATAGTTAAGCCTTGTGTCTTGAAAAGTCCAAGACTTTTCTTTTCACTTACAGTTCTAAGTCTCTCTTCGGAAGACCTTAGAACAACGGGGGATATAATAGTCAATGCCACTTTAGATTATAAACCATTTAAGTATTGCTATTTATTAGGAACTTCAGTTAAATTGCAAAAAAAAGAACCACTATGGATGCAATGAGTTATGAGTTTCTCATCAGAAGAGCCTATCATTGTGGAAGGCATGGAGCAAAAGGAAAAGCAGATACAAGAGACTATCACGAGCTTGAGCGTGCCGTTAGGCAATGTAATTCACCAGAGACTTCAACAAAATCGAAAGAGGAACTGGAATATGATGTTCGAGTTGCAGGAACAAAGGTAGCATTGGGAGTAGAAGATGCTATTAAAAAAGCTATGGCAGAAGTTAAATATGATGCTGACGCCAAAGAAGAAATCAAAATATTGGAAGAGTTGATAAAAAAAGTGTCTTTGCAAAGAGATATTAAAGTAATAAATGAAGTGATAGAAGAGGCAATGAATATTTTTATTAAATTAAAACTAGAAGCTATATAAATCATATTTTTTTGCAAGTATGTTAAAAGTCAGAATCTACTAACTTTTCATCTCTATATAAGCCAAATAATAAATTCTATCAGAATTCCTGATATAGCTAGTAAAGTAGAAAAAGAATGATTTGGAGCAATTTTCTTAGATAATGATAACATACCTATTCCAAGTAAAATTATTATCTTCTTTATTAAATTAACAACCCATAGAAATGCAATAGAGATAAAATAAAAACTGTGAATTAATAATGCAATTCCCCCTGATATACCTTCAAGCCAGATAAAATGAGTTTTGCTTAATTCATATTTGGTGAAATAATTTTCAATATGGATTACATTTCTAAAATGAACCACTATAAAAAATAAACCAAGATAAAGAACAACTGGTAAAAGATATCTGGCTTTATACTTTACAAGAAATTCTTTGACCTCATCCCATGATTTTATTGAAGCCTTGAAAGACATCAGAATTAAACAAATTAGTGCTATAAAGAAATTAGGTGAGCTGTGAACTTTATTGAACATAGGAATTATTGCTAAAATAGTAAGTATTACTATTTCAGAAAATTGGTCAAACTGTTTTTCATTCTCTTTTAAGGAGGCAGCTTTAGCACTATCAATAAATCCTCCAAATTTTTCCTCAAATTTAATTTTCCAAATAGGAAGATTAGTTTTTTTAAGGTAAGGAGTTTTATCTAATATGGAATAAAAGAAGATTAAGACTTTGTATAATAACTTTATCATAAATGAGATGAATTTATAATTACAAAATTTACTTATATTTATATCTTTAAAAAATTCCTTCAATGAAATCTGAGGAATATCTGATACATTCTGATGAGACAACAAGATTTATTACCCCTTACTCCCTGTTACTATTTTCTTTTTAAGCTAAGCTCTTACTTTCGTCCCAGCAGAGTCTCCCCATAGAACTATGTGTTAGCCAAGCTTATTAGAACGCCAGAGGCCTCCTTTGCATTCCGCTTAAATACAGAAAATCTTCCGCTTTTGTAGTTAACTTATAAAAAAAAGCAATGGAAGAGAAAAAAACCATAAAAGAATTTAATACAGACCTTTCTAAAGGCTTAACCGAGAATGAAGTTAATACTAACCGTACCCTATATGGTTATAATGAAACGCCGGATAAGAAAACAAATTCTGTAATTCAATTTCTTTCAAAATTCTGGGGGCTTACCCCCTGGATGCTGGAATTGATAATTGTTCTTTCGTGGTTCTTACACAAACATTCCGATGCCTACATTGTGTTGTCGTTGCTATTATTTAATGCAATAATTGATTTTATGCAGGAACATAACGCCGCAAGAGCGGTGGAGGCCTTAAAGGAAAAACTACAGGTAAATGTAAAACTGCTCAGAGACGGTGTGTGGAAGACCTTAGCCTCGCGGGAGTTAGTGCCCGGCGATGTAATACGGCTAAGAACAGGGGATTTTGTGCCAGCCGATATTAAAATAAATCAGGGCGAATTACATATAGATCAATCGGCTATAACCGGAGAGTCTGGAGAACTGGAAAAAAAGAGCGGCGAGGTTGTTAATTCCGGTTCTGTAGTAACTAAAGGAGAAGCGACAGGTATTGTAGTTTTAACGGGAGCTAATACTTATTATGGTAAAACTATTCAACTAGTAAAAACAGCCAAACCGGAATCTCATATTGATGAGATGGTTTCCAAAATTGTGAAATGGCTGTTACTAATAGTAGGGACTTTATTGGTTGTGGCCCTTATTTTTTCTTTGGTACGGCAAATTAATTTGCTTGAAATGCTGCCTCTTCTACTGGTACTATTACTTGGGGCAATTCCTGTAGCGTTATCCGCCATGTTTACCGTTAGTATGGCCTTAGGTTCTAAAGAATTGGTTAAGCAAGGGGTTTTGGTTACCCGCTTAAACGCCCCCAGCGACGCGGCAAGTATGGATGTATTGTGCGTGGATAAAACAGGCACGCTTACCATGAACAAACTATCTGTAGCAAAGCTGGACGTTGCAAAAGATTTTACAGAGGACGACCTGTTACTATACGGGGCGTTGGCTTCTCAGGAAGCGGATCATGACCCGATAGACATGACATTTATAAATGCAGCAAGACAGAAAAATAAATTAACAGCCGCATTTGTTCAGAAGACTTTTATTCCGTTTGACCCCAAAAACCGAAAAACAGAAGCTGTAATAAAAAACGGCAATGAAGAGTTTAGGGTAATGAAGGGGGCGTTTGATAGTATTGCCCAGGCGTGTGGTTTGGATGGGAAAGCTACCAGCGAATGGGGCGCTAAAATAAATGAGTTTGCAAAACAGGGATACAGGGCGCTGGCTGTGGCCAAAGGGAATACGACTGATAAACCCGGATTTGTGGGCTTAGCGGCCTTGCAAGACGCGCCCCGGAGCGATTCTGCACAACTAATTGACGAACTTAAGAAGTTAGGTATAGCTGTAAAAATGCTAACGGGCGATGCGCTTCCTATTGCCATGCAAATTGCAAAAGAGGTAAATTTAGGTGACGCAATAATAGAAGCCTCTGAACTTAGAAAGGTAGATAAAACAAAAATTGTAGAACTACTAGAAAAGAACAATGGAGTGGCAGGGGTGTACCCTGAAGATAAGTACGATATTGTTAAAGCATTTCAGGCAAAAGGCCATATAGTAGGCATGACAGGGGATGGGGTAAACGACGCCCCGGCCTTAAAACAGGCAGAAGTGGGCATTGCAGTAAGCACGGCTACCGACGTGGCTAAGGGGGCAGCCAGCATTGTGCTGACCCAGGAAGGCCTGGCAAATATTATTAGCCCAATAAAGATAGGGCGTATGATGTTTGAGCGTATAAATACCTGGATAATTAATAAGATTGCCGCAACCATCTTAAAAACCTGTTTTGTAGTAGTCCCATTTTTATTGCTTGGTAAATATACTATTTCTACTACCGCCATATTAATGTTACTATTTATGGTTGACTTTGTAATAATATCATTATCTACCGATAATGTGAAATGGTCAGAAAAGCCTGTTAAACTAAATATTAATGGATTATTAAAAATAGGCATAGTGATGGGCTTGCTTATGGCTGCGGAAGCATTGGGGCTACTTTATATAGGCTTAAACTATTTGCATTTAAATGTGGATGATGAAGCGTTAAGTACATTCTGTTTTGAAATACTATTCTTTTTTGCGCTGTGTACAATTTTTGTATCAAGAGAAAGAAACCATTTTTGGAAATCAGCCCCCAGTAAACTACTATTAGCTCTTGTTTTGATAGATATGGCCCTGGGAGTAATTTTTACAACCTATGGTTTATTTGGTTTTAAAGCTATTCCATTAACACAAACCGTTTTTGTGATAGTATATATTGCGGTATCCTCATTTATAATTAATGACTTTATTAAATTTATTTTTCTGAAGAAATGGGCAAATTAACTTATTTCTTGTTGGCGCTACAACAATGACCATGAAAATGAAAAATCATTAACTTTGGCTTTAGATCTGTTCATTATAGTGATAATGTTAATATAAATTGCAAAGCCATAGCTGTTTAAGGTAGATTGCCAATCTTGATTAGCGGGGAAGGAAAAACATCTTCTATTACGTAAGGTTCGCACTATAAATATTCAAATTCAAAAGCTTATAGCCTATAATTGAATAAATAAAGAAGTTTTACTTCTCACTTGGTTTTAAAGTTTTTTCTGTAAATTTAGAACCTATCCCCGTAGCTATTGTTAGGGTAGAACATTAAAGAAATTAAACCTGCACAAACATTATGGAACACAAACACAAAACAGCCGGAAACGGTAAAGAAGCGCCTAGCTTCGAAAGCGAAGCCAACGACAAAAAAGTAACCAAGGCAAATATTGGTATATCCGATAAAAACCTGGCTGCATCTGCATTTTTGCTTAATACAGTACTTGCCGATGAATTTTTACTATATGTAAAAACAAGAAACTTTCACTGGAACGTGGCGGGCATTCACTTTGTGGAACTCCACAAATTTTTTGAAGCGCAGTACGAGGAACTGGAAGAAGTGATTGATGAGATTGCAGAACGGGTGCGTTACCTGGGACATTACTCCATTGGTACGCTAAATGAATTTACCCAGCTTACCCGACTTTTGGAATCTAAAGAAAAAGACCTTACCGGAGAGCAAATGCTGCGTTACCTGCTGGACGACCATGAAACACTGATAAGGGAACTAAGGACTGACCTTGCAAAAGCGGATGAATATAAAGATGCCGGAACTACTGACTTTTTAACAGGACTGTTAGAAAAGCACGAAAAGACTGCCTGGATGATAAGGGCCCATTTAGGATAAATATTTGGGTTAGTAATAAACTAAAAAAGGCGCAAATTTTGCGCCTTTTCTTTTTATATATAATAGCTGTGTAATTAACCCGCTATAACAGGCAGCATACGGGGTTTGCCCGAATCGTGCATATACTTAAGGTAAATGCCTTCCATATCGTCCAGCAATCGAAGGATGTTAATGTTGATTTCGTATAGCTCGTACCTGTTAAAGCTGGCCTCACAGGTTTTTAACAGGTTCTTTAAAACTTCCATAATTGTAAACAGCGATTTGGGACTGGCTTTAAGGGCCATAAAGTACGAATCAATCCTGCTGATGATTTTTTTATAGGCTGTTTCCCTGGCTGGTTGAAGGGTGAACACATACCTGGAAACAGGCAGGACAATATTCGCATAACCCTCCACCACAAATTGTTTATCCTGGTAATCAATTGTTTCTATGTATTTTGCCACCAAAACATCAGTAATGGAGTCTTCCATGTTTTTCTTAATCTGGGATAGAATTTTATCGTCGTTAGCTTCCATAATACTTATTAAACGGATAAAACTCATTCTGACATATAAAAAGATAAGAAAATGTTAAAGCGCTCAGATTTACAACAGATTTGTCTATTTAAGTTCTTCCGGCTTTACCATAATAACGCTTTCCTTTTCCACTATAACGGCCCCGGCAATGGCGCCTTTGGGTTTGCGAACATATTTCTTAGGGGTATAGCTTACCGGGCAAAGGCTCTCGTTTTTTCGTTTAGAATACCAGGCGGCCAGTTGCGCCGCTTTTTCAATTACCGTCTTCGGGAATTTTTTACCTGCCTGAAATTTTATTACTACATGGGAGCCTGCTACGTCTTTGGCATGCAACCATAAGTCTTCCTTATAGGCGTATTTTTGGGTAAGGGTATCGTTGTTTTTGGCGTTCCGGCCAACCAAAATTTCAAAGCCTTCAAACACAAATTTCTTAAATAGTTCTTCGGCGCTTTCTTCTTTCTTTTGCGGGAATAGGTTTATATCTTTTATGTATTTTCTCAATTCTTTATGGTCGGTTATTTGAGAAAGAGCGTATAGTTGGGTATTTAGGTTATGGTGTTCTTCGGTTTTGGCGGCAATGGTTTCTTCCAGTTTTTGCAGTTCTATTTTACGGTTTTTGCCTTTTCGGTAGTAATTCTCCGCCGTCTTTTGCGGGGAGAGATTCTTTTTTAATGCAATAGTAATTGGTTCGTCTTTATAAAAATTAAACAACTCAACAGAGTCCTTATGCGCCGGTATGGCGTGCAAGTTGGCCATAATAATATCCGCCAGTTGTTCGGGAGAGGTCGCTTCATGAAGGCCTTTCAATTTATCATACAAATCCTGTATGTAGTATTCTGTTTTTATTTTCTTCTTCTCAATAAAGGTTATGGCGTCTCTTTTTTCCTTCAGGAAAGAATGTTCTCTTAAAAACTCTTTTACAAACAGGTTAGCGGCTTCTAAGGGATTACCAGTAGTATGAAGCATGTGTTTTAAAGTAAAAAGCGAAAGCGCAACCTCGCCTTCTTCCTCGTGTGTACCTATGTAGTAAACAGGGTTCTCCAGGTAGTTAATGAGCTGGTAAAACTCCTGCTGCCTCTTACCAGGCAGCGTTGTTCTCCTCTCAAGCTCTGCTGTAATTACTTTGCCAAATGTGGGAAGTAGATAGTTATTCTTTTGTAAGCTTTCTTCAGAGAAGTCCAACTCCCGATTCAACTGATCTATAGCTAATTCTATATCTTTAGGGAGGTTGTGATTAAAAATTTCTTCCGCCTTATTGTTTTTGAACAAGACAATATTAGAACGGTTTCCAAATAGTTTAAATAGTAACTGGTAGTTGTTTTCTAATTGCAGATAAAAGCTGCGTTCGTTTAAGTTCTGTACTACATCTAATACCTTTTGCCCTATAAGTTCGCTAAATAAGTTAATGCTGTTTTTATTGCTTCTTTTAAAGTCGGCAGGGAAGGAGAGTGCTGAAAATTGGGAGGTAAGGATGGCGCGTATGTGCAACTGAGCGTTTTCTGAAGCAAAGCCCAATATCAGTTCATCCTTGCTCTGGCTAAAGCATTCCAGCAACTGTGTGTTAACTAGCTCTTTTCTTAACTGAATGGAAAGCTGCCGAAGAAAATAATAGTTGTTGTGCATTTATTGACTAATGAAAATAATAAAATCGGACAGAAGTATAAAGTAAAAGCTACAAATGTATTTTTAGCCCATCGTAGGCAAAGTTAATGAATGGAGGCAGTTCCCTGCTTACATCACGGGTTAGCCCCATTTTGTGGCTCATGTGGATTAAGTAACCTTTTTCAGGTTTTAACTTTTCTAAAAGGTCTATGGCCTCGGTCAAATTCATGTGGGAGATGTGCTCTGCTTTTTGCAGGGCGTTTACTACCACTACCTTTGAGCCTTTTACTTTCTCCAATTCCTTGTCAGTAATTGTTTTTGCGTCTGTAATGTAGGTGAAATCTTTAATGCGAAAGCCAAAAACAGGAAGTTTGTAGTGCATTACTTCTATGGGTAAAACAGTAATGCCATCGGCAGTAAAAGTAGTATTTGTTATTTCGTGGATCTCTATTTCAGGAATGCCGGGGTATTTTTTTTCGGTGAATATATAATCGTACTCTTTTTCTATTTTGTTAATCACCCGCCTGTTTGCAAAAACAGGGATGGGTTTACTTTGCCAAAAGTTAAACGCTCGTATATCGTCCAACCCGGCGATGTGGTCTTTATGTTCGTGGGTGAAAAGGAGCGCATCCAGCCTCTTGATGTGGGCCAACAGCATCTGCTGCCTAAAGTCGGGGCCAGAGTCGATAACAATACTTTTGCCGTCAACTTCTATGTGTACAGAAGCCCTTAATCTTTTGTCGCGAAAATCGAGGGATGTACAAACCTCGCACTGGCAGCCAATAACGGGGATGCCATGGGAAGTGCCGGTTCCTAAAAAAGTTACTATCAAAGCAACAGTTTTGTTTGGCTTAGTTCCAGGTAAAAGCTCCTGTTTTTTTCAGAAAGCTTTGCGGCGTCAATATCTATTTCTTTAAGAATTTCGATCAGGCAATTTATTTTACCCTCAGCTGTAAAATACTTATTTACTATCGCAATTTTAGTTTCTTTTAATATGCAGAAACCTGCATGAAAATTGCCTTTTTCGTATCTTAGAATGTAGTCTGATTCTGAAAAAATATCTTCCAGTTTATTCAAAAACTGTGGAGTGTATTTTATCTGCATAGTTAATTTAGGAAGTCCATTTTTTTACAGTGGCCACTAATTTATCAAAGTCCAACGGTTTTGGAAGGAATTCGTTAATGCCCGCAAGTTTAAAATCTTCATCGGTATAGTTTTTTGCATTGCCGGTGATGGCAACAATAGGAATATTGCTTTTTGATTTATCGGGCAAATTCCTTATTTCTTTGGCGCACGCCATGCCGTCCATTACAGGCATATTGATGTCCATTAGGATAATGTCAATAGGGCCTTTTTCTAATAGTTTTAAGACATCTTTGCCGTTTTTTGCAGAGCTGATTTCAAAGTTTTGAAATTCCAGAATTTTTTTAGTGAGGTTCTGAATTACAGAGCTGTCCTCGGCTATTAGTACTTTTTTTGCAGACATATTTATTCTGTTTTTATAAGTTTTTTATAATGCGACTGAAACTCTTCAAAAGCTGTACTTAAATTTTCAAAATCCGAATTAATAGTAGAGAAGTTACTGTTTTTAAGATTATGCTCCATTTCCCTGGAAAACTTTTCTATTTTATCTACTCCAAGTGTTCCCGCTGTTCCCTTTAGTGTGTGCAAGTTATTCAAAATTAATTGAAAATCTGATTTTTCAATTCCGTTTCTGCATTCTTCCAGTTGTACTATTGTTTCCTTTTCGAATTGTTTATAAATTTTAGTAAGCGTTTCTTCATTTGCGAAGCTTTTAAGCTTCTCAATAACATCCTGATTAAAAACACCTTCAACGGTTTCAGGTTGTAGTTCAATATCAGATTCATTTTCTTCGGGTATTGCTACCCATTCCTTTACTTTATTTATAAGGTTTTCTGATTTTATTGGTTTGGCCAGGTAATCGTCCATACCGCCGATGAGAAATTTCTCCTTGTCTTCTTTCATAGAATAAGCCGTCATAGCGATAATGGGTGGAAGTCCCTGAATTTTAAGTTTCTTTATCTCCCGCGTTGCTGTTATACCATCCATTCTGGGCATTTGTATATCCATAAAAATAAGGTCGTATTTTACAGATTGTATTCTTTCTATGGCTTCCATGCCATTATCAACGGTTTCAACCTCGCAACCTGATTTTTTTAAGATTTCGCTTGCTACCAACAGATTAATACTATTGTCATCCACCAAAAGGATTTTAGGTCTATAGCCAGTAAAGGTATTGGTGAAACCTATTTTTGTTGGAGTTTTAATTGTATGTAGTACCTCATCTGCTTCTTCGGTCTCAAACGTAAACCAAAAAGTGCTTCCTGTGCCTAACTCTGTTTCAACACCTATTTCCCCATTCATTATACGGCATAACTCTTTGGAGATAGATAAGCCTAAGCCGGTGCCGGCATAAGTTTTGGTTGAAGAAGTATCTACCTGACTAAAGCTTTCAAACAATTTTTTAAGGTTATCGTCTGATATCCCTATGCCAGTATCAATTATCTCCGCTTTAATTTTAAGTTTGTCTTCGCGGCGTTCTTGTAAGGTTAAATTAATCTTTACACTACCTCTGTCTGTAAATTTTATAGAATTGGAGGTAAGATTAGATAAAATTTGCAATAACCTTATTTCATCTACCATCAGGTTCTGCGGAATCTCCGGAGCGATGGAGTACATTAGCGTAATATTTTTTGCGCTAGCCTGCTGATAAAATAGGGAGTAAAGTTTTTCAATAATATTTTCAATAGAGGCAGGGCTTATACGAAGCTCCATTTTTCCGGCTTCTATTTTTGAGAGATCAAGAATATCATTCAGAATAGTAAGTAATGTTTCGGAAGATTTCTTGATTGTGTGTACATATTTTCTCTGTTCGTTATCCAGGGCAGTTTCGTTAAGCAGGTCAATCATTCCTATAATGCCATTCATAGGAGTTCTTATTTCATGGCTCATATTTGCCAGAAACGTTTCTTTTACCTTTAGGGATTTTTCTGCTATTTCTTTAGCATTTAAAAGTTCTTCGGAGGCTTTTTTAAGGTAAGTAATATCTCTTACTACACCGTCAACCGCCACAGGCTTTCCTTCTTTACCATAAATTAACCTTATGTTGGAAATAGACTGCATTATACTTCCGTCTTTAAGAATAAGGTTATTCTCGTAATTTCTTACAGTCCCTGTTTTTAAAAGCTCGCGAATAAGCATGGACTGTTTTTTGGGATTAACATAAAATTCAGTTATGTGCTTTCCTATTGCTTCTTCAGGGGTAAAACCGCTCAGTTCTTGAGAAGAAGGACTAACCATAGTAATCTTGCCATGGACATCAGTCCTATAATAAATATCCTGAAAAGACTCAAATATGTTTCTGAATTTTTCTTCGCTTTCCTGTATGGCCAGTTCAGTTAGTTTTTTCTCTGTAATATCATGTGAAATACCTGAAACTTCTTCTATTCGTCCATCAGGAAGGAAAATAGGGTTAAGATAAGTCTCTCTCCAACTTACGCTGCCGTCTTCAAGTATGTTTTTTGTCTCGAAGTGCTGGGCCTGTCCTGCAAATGCTTCATCGTATTTTCCATTTACAAAATCATAATATTCTTCTCCGGAAAGCATTAAAATTTCCGGATTATCAGAAGTCGGATTTATTGTAGGGTAAGTTTTGAATTTTTTATAAATCGCGTCAGCGTAGTTCTGGTTAAATGAGGTTAATCCTCTGTTGCGGTTAACAGACCAGATTAAGTGTGAACTGCTTTCAAAAATGGCGTTTAAGCGAGCAGTCTGTTCTATTATTTTTTCTTCCTTTTGTTTTCTTTCAATTGCTATGGCCACCTGACCGGAAATAAAGTCCAGTAGTTCCAGGTGTCTCATTTTATATTTGTTTCTATCGCTATGGCTTTTTACACAAATAACGCCAATAGTCCTGTTTTCTAATTTTAAGGGAACTCCCAGCCATATTTTAGGAACCGGCCCAAGCAATTCCACTACCCCTTCATCTACAAGCCGCAGTATAGGTTTTTCGTTAAATAGCGAATATTCGGTAAGGCCTTTTACAATCTCGCGTTTATGCCAGGGTTTATTACCTATATTTTCATCAACATAATAAGGGAATGTAAGTGAGTTTTCATTCTTGTCGTACAATGCTACATGAAAGTTATTAACGGCAATAAGTGTTTTAAGCTCCTGGTGAATATTGTATAATAAACTTTCCAGGTTATGGCTGTTAATAGTAAGATTAGCAATTTTATAATAAAGATTTTGCGCCCGTTCCGCCCTTATTCTACTGGTGTTGTCGTGAAAAATTCCCCGGAAGGCGACAGGCTGATCGTTTTTGTATCTTACATTTACGCTACCTATTACATTTATATTTCTGCCCTTTTTGGTAGTAAAAACTGTTTCAAACTTTCCATCCTGTTCTCCTGAAAGTATTTTACTTAGATGTTCAAATGTATCTTGCTGATAATCTTTATGAACAATATCCCGCAGGTTAAGCTGTAATATATCTTCGTCGGCGTATTCTAACGTTTCTTTCCAGGCGGGGTTAACAAAAAGAAGGTTACCATTTAAGGTAAATACCTGTATAAGGTCGTTGGCATTCTGGAATAAATCTTGTAATTGCTCAAAGGTTTCTTTTTCTTCAATAATTCTTTCAGAAAAAGTTTTTTCATATTCCTCGATTTTCAACTTTAATCGTTGAACTTCCGAGCTAAGTTCTTCTATAGTATATTGCTGTAGTTCCATAGGGCTTTAAACAAATATAAACATTTTAATTATAATTTTAATTCCTTCAATAAATTAATAAACTATGCCATTTCCTCAATAATTTAGTACATAAAAATGCAATTAGGCAATAAAAAATTAGTGGTAATTGTGGGCCCAACAGCCGTTGGCAAAACCAGCCTTTGCATAAATCTTGCCAAAATATTAAATACTGAAATCATTTCAGCTGATTCTAGGCAGTTTTATACTGAGATGACAATAGGCACTGCCAAACCCACTCTTGAAGAAATGCAGGGCATTAAACATCATTTTATTAATTCACATTCTGTAGTAGAAGACTATGATGTAGGCAAATATGAGGCAGATACCATTTTACTTCTTGAAAGGCTTTTTAAAGAAAAAGATAAAATTATCCTGACCGGAGGTTCCGGCCTTTATATTAAAGCCGTTTGCGAGGGATTTGATGAAATGCCCGAAGTGAACGAAGGGTTGAGAGAAGAGCTTAATTTACAATATAGTAAAACCGGGTTAGAACCATTAATTGCAGAACTGAGTGAATTAGACCCTGACTATGCTTTAGAAGTAGATAGCGCTAACCCCCAGCGCGTGATAAGGGCTTTGGAAGTAATAAAAAGCGTTGGGAGGCCTTTTTCCTCTTTTAGAAACAAAATTAAAAAAGTACGACCATTTGAAATTTTGAAAATTGGGGTCACGAGAAGCAGGGATGAGCTTTATGAACGAATAGACGGCCGCGTTGATGAAATGTTCGCAAAAGGGCTTATGGAGGAGGCCAGAACCTTATATAAATATAAAGATAAGTATGCCCTGCAAACGGTTGGCTACCAAGAACTATTTAATTTTTTTGATAATAAATATGATTATAGGGAAGCAATAAGGTTAATTAAACGGAATTCGAGAAGGTATGCTAAAAGACAATTAACCTGGTTTAAAAAGGATAAAGAAATAAAATGGTTTCATCCCAGTGACGAAAAGGAAATAATTGATTTTATAAATAGTTAGTCTTGTAATAAAATTTGCTATTATGTAGTATGAATTAGAATATTGCGAATATTTTTATCTTTGGCCTTTACTGTTTTGAATTATTAAGATTTTATAAATGCTATTTAGTTCTCCCACATTCCTTTTTTTATTTTTGCCGATCACACTTTTACTGGTTTTTATTTCTCCTAAAGCCATAAGAAATATGGTTTTGTTGCTTCTGAGTCTATTATTTTATACTTGTGGCGAGGGTAAATATCTTATAATTTTATTGCTTTCTATTTTTGCCAATTATATAGTAGGAGTTTTACTAAGCAAAGAAGAAGGTGTTTTTAGCAGAAAGCTTCTAATAATAGCTGGGGTGATTTTTAATTTATCCCTGCTTGGTTTTTTTAAATATTCAGGATTTTTTGTCGATAACTTATCCTTTATTATTCCTTTACCTAAGCAATATTTAAATTTTTTTGAACATGTTCATTTACCATTAGGTATATCGTTTTTCACCTTTCAAGCGCTTTCTTATATAATTGATGTATACAATAAAGAAACAGCAGCGCAGAAAAATATTATTAATTATGCTCTGCTTATTGCTTTATTTCCTCATCAGATTGCAGGGCCTATTATAAGATATAAACATATTGCTTCTCAATTAACAGACCGTATAATTACGAGGGAAAAATTTGGATATGGTATAGAGAGGTTTATAATAGGATTAAGCAAAAAAATGCTGTTGGCAAATACGTTAGGTTATGCTACCGATCAGATTTTTTCTCTTCCCTTAGAACAGTTATCTACTCCTCTTTGCTGGCTCGGAATTGTTTGTTATACGCTACAGTTGTATTATGATTTTTCAGGATATTCGGATATGGCAATTGGGCTAGGGGCTATGTTTGGATTTCATTTTCTTGAAAACTTTAATTTCCCATATATTTCAACAAGTATTCAGGAATTTTGGAGAAGGTGGCATATATCTCTTTCCAGTTGGTTCAGAGACTATGTATACATACCTTTAGGGGGAAACAGAGGAAGCAAAGCAAGGACTTATTTAAATCTGTTTATTGTTTTTTTACTTACCGGATTTTGGCATGGAGCTAGTTGGACATTTATTGTTTGGGGGCTTTATCACGGATTTTTTATAGTCCTTGAGCGACTTTTTCTTAATAACTGGTTACAAAAATCAGCTAAACTAATTGGCCATGTTTATACAATTGTAGTAGTATTAGTAGGATGGGTATTGTTTAGGGCAGATAATTTCCCTTATGCCTGGAGTTATATAAAAGAAATGTTCTCATTCCATTTTTCCAGGTATGGTCAAAGTAATTTTCTTTTACTGTTTAATAGTGAATTAATAGTAACGCTTATAATTAGTATATTATTTACAATGCCTGTTTTTACATTTGTTAAAAGAAAAATATCCAATATCGCTTTTAATAATTCTTTTGTTGGATTGGTGGGGAAACTGAGCTATAGATTATTTATTTTTAGTTTTTTTCTATTATCAATTTTATATATGGCTGCTAATACCTATAATCCTTTTATTTATTTTAGATTTTAATGAAAAACAACAGATTCTTTTTTGGTAATGGGTTAACGATAATAGTATTTATTATTCTTATTTCCTTTCCTCTTTTAGATACTTTTTTTTCATTTACAGGAGAAAATAAAAATATAGAAAACAGGCGATTACAGAAAATGCCAGAATTCCATATTAAAGCGTTTAAACTTTTTTTTATGCAATTTGAATTATATTTTAACGAAAATTTCAGGCCTCGCACAGCTCTTTTTCAGGCATATTCTTTTTTAAAAGTTAATGCTTTAAAAACATCTCCAAACCCCACTAAAGTTATTATTGGTAAAGATGGATGGTTTTTTTTGGGAGATGGCGATGGAATGTACAATGCGATGAAAGATTATAGATGTACAATACCTCTTTATAAAGATGAATTGGATGATATTGTACAACAAGTTAAAGCAAACAAGACCTATCTTGATAGCCTGAATATTAAATATTACATAGCAATAGCCCCTAGCGCACAAACAATTTACCCGGAATACCTTCCTGATAATATAATAAGAGCAAGCGATGTATCAAGACAAGATATTATTAAAGAAGTTTTAAAAGAAAGATTGAATTTTAATTTGATTGATCTTAGGCCGCCTTTACTATATAATAAAGGAAAAATGCCTTTCCTGCTTTATTATAAAACAAACTCTCATTGGAATGCTTTAGGGGGATATATTGGATATAGGACAATTATGCAAAGAGTGGAGGCAGATTTGCCTAACATTGCAACAGCCAGTTTGGATTCGTTTAAATTGGTAAGAGAAGGAGATGTTAAAGATAGTTTTGCTGATATGATTGGACTAGTAGTACCGGAAGAATCTAAAGAAATAGATGTTAAGATGGTGGAAACGTTTAAGAAAAATGTTAGATGCGATTCTTTAAATTATAAAATACCCTCTTACTATTACTTTAATCCAAAAGCCTTTTATATAAAATATACCAACACGGGTAATAAAAAATACAAGGTGATAATTTTCAGAGATTCATTTTCTCAGGCGCTTGAACAATTTTTTCCAGATAGTTTTTCCGAATCTATTTTTATTTGGGACCGAAAAATTAGAAAAGATATAGTAGAGCGCGAAAAACCAGATGTTGTAATGCAAATAATGGTTGAAAGGTATATTGAAACCTTGAAAAATTAAATCAGATAAACTGATTTTTATTCTCCCTCCGCTTCTAAATCAAGATTGTTGTACTTTCTGCCGTTAAGCACCTCTATAATTCTTATTAAATCTTTGCTAATAGGTTTCTTTTTGGTAATGGTTTCATGAAATGGGGTGTAAGTAAGCGTTCTGTTAATAACCCCTGCCATTACATTGGCTTTGCCTTTTATTAAGCCTTCTACTGCACCCAAACCTAAACGGCTAGCAAGTACCCTATCTGCAGCTGTAGGAGCGCCGCCTCTTTGTACGTGCCCTAGTGTAGTTACTTTAGTGTCTAGTTCGGGAAGTTGTTCCTTTACTTTATCTGCAATAATTTGTGCCCGTCCGGGAATATCGCCTTCTGCTACTATTATAATATGAGAGGCTTTGGAATGGCTGGTGCCATATTTAAGCTTAGTTATTACTTCTTTTATGGAAGTTTTAGTCTCTGGCATTAAAGCCATTTCTGCTCCGCCAGAAATGGCAGAACGCATAGCAATATAACCAGTGTCTCTTCCCATTACTTCAATAAAAAATATACGTTCATGGGCGTCTGCTGTATCGCGTATTTTATCTATGGCAGAAAGTGCAGTGTTTACCGCAGTATCATATCCTATGGTAAAATCTGTGCCATACAAATCATTGTCAATAGTTCCGGGAGCGCCAACGGTAGGAATTCCATATTCATTATAAAATATTTCGGCGCCGGTGAAGGTGCCATTACCACCAATAGCTACCAAACCCTCTATCTTATATTTTTTTACATTATCATAAGCTTTTTTTCTTCCCTCTTTTGTTCTAAACTCCTCACTGCGAGCTGATTTTAAAATAGTCCCTCCTTTTTGAATGATATTGCTAACAGAGCGTTCATCCATTTCTACAAAGCTCCCGTTTATAAGTCCGTCATATCCTCTGTATATTCCATAAACCTCAAGGCCAAAGTAATGTGCAGAACGAACAACAGCTCTAATACAGGCATTCATTCCAGGGGCGTCGCCTCCGGAGGTGAAAACAGCAATTCTTTTCATAATTCACTTATCAAATTCATACAATTTTAATAAATTTTTTCATCCTTTAAAATATATCTTCCTTTTTAATAAAACCATTGATTATAATTAATGTATGTTATTTTTTTAACCTCATTTTTATATTCTCCAAAATTTTATAAAAAATGTGACTTAATTCTGATGAAATATTAAAAATCAAGACTGGCAATATAAAAACAACTCCTACAATTGCTGATTTTATAATAATATTGATAAAATGATAAGGAAGTTGAGGGATAATTAGTGTAATGGCCCAGGCAAGAATGGCCAAGCCTATTATTATAAAGGTATTTTTTGTGAACGGTTGGATATTGAATTTCGCTTTAATAAAAAAGAATTTGATAGTATTATAAATTATTATGGAAATCATAGTTGCCAGGGCTGCCCCTTTTATGCCATAAATGGGAATTAGAAAATAATTTAAGATTATATTTAATACGGCAAGCACCAACAGGAGTACAAGGCCCATTTTGTAGTGCTTGGAATAGTTGATTATTTCATTATTTACACCGGTGCCCAAGTCAAAAACCTTAGCTAGACCCAGAAAAAGAATTACATATTTGCCTTGTATATAGATGTTGTTTTTTGGTATAAAAGAGAAAATATCATCAATGTTTACCCAAATAAGAAGAAATAAGATTGTGCCTATAATAAATTGATTTACAGATGTTTTCTTATAAATAGAATCGATTTGCTTGAAATCATTATTTTTAGATGCTTCTGTAAGGACTGGAATTATAGTTTGGGCTATTAATCTTCGTGGAATATCAATAATAACAGTTATATAAACCGCTAAAGAATATATACCTATATTTTTTAAGTCAGTCATGCGTGTAAGCATCACTATATCAACTTTTAATACTATTAAACTACCCGCTACACTTAACCATGAAAAAACAGCAAAAAGAGAAATATCTTTTAAACGTTTTTTTGTTATAAATGAAAAGTCAGGCGTTAAATGAAGCTGTCCAATTTTTTTTATGTAAACTATAAGCAGAAGTAGGCATATTACATAAATAAAAGTGAATCCGTACCAAAATAAAGAGGTGTTAAGTATGTTGTAAATCAATAATAATAAAAGGATTAAAGTAAGCCCTCGTACAAATACCTCCTTCAAAAAATTTGAAAAAATATTTTTGAAAAAGTTAGTTAAGTAAGTTTCTAAAAGATTAGTAATAAGCATGCAAAACCCAATGGGGATAATGAGCCATCCATATTTAGCAAGAAGCAAATCTGGAGTATTGGGGTTATGGCCTGACAAAATATAATCCTTAAAAAAAAAGAAGAATACAGCTAAAAAACAAAAAACTAATGAGGGGATAGCTATAATAAGGAAAAGGAAACCATTATGCTTGTTGTTATCATTTTTGAAATAGGGAAAAAATTGTACTATAACTCCCATAAAGCCTACCATCGAAATTTGTGAAAATAATACGGAGAATTCTACTATAACAGCTCTTAATCCTAATTCTTCCGGAGGAAGAAACTTTGGGAATAGATAAGCCACATTAATATATCCTATTACTACTCCTATGTATGAAAGAAAAGTGTTTATAGCGCTGTTTTTAATTACTATTCCCATAAATTTGCCATCCCTGCAAAAAAATAATTCTTTACTTTTTTATTTGAGGCTCTAATTTATAAATTATTATTGTTAGTTAGCTTTTAGCAGAAAGAGAATAGAAAAGGAATGATATCTGTAATTATTTGTACTTACAATAGAGAAAAGTTTATATTAAAAACTCTTCAGTGTATTCGTGATCAAAATTTTCCAACACTAAGTTTTGAAATAATTATTATAAACAACAACAGTTCAGATAGTACAAAAGTTATTTGTGCTGACTTTATAAGACAATCTTCTGGTTTTAATATCAACTATGTGGAAGAATATAATCAGGGGCTTTCTTTTGCCCGTAATAGGGGAATTAAAGAAGCAAAAGGAGATATTATTACTTTTATAGACGATGATGCTTTTGCTGTTCCTGATTTCCTTTCATCAATTCAGGATTTCTTTACACTTAATACTTCAGCAAGCGCCCTAGGGGGTAAGGTAGAACCTCAGTTTGAGGCTGGGAAGCCTTCCTGGATGTCGTCTTTTCTTATGCCTCTTGTTGCTGCATTAGATATGAGAGAAAATATTAAAGAATTTAAAGGGAAGAGCTTTCCGGTAGGAGCGAATATGTCTTTTCGAAGATGGGTTTTTGATAAATTCGGATTATTTAATAACGAGTTGGGAAGGAAGGGAAATAATTTATTGGGAAGCGAAGAAAAAGATTTTTTTAACAGGTTAAAACAGGCTGGAGTTAAAATATTCTACCTTCCTAAGGCAAAAGTAACGCACGTGATTCCTCCTTCGCGAACCTCTATGGAATATATTAAGAGACAGGCTATTGGAATAGGTGTAAGTGAGAAGTTAAGGGTAAGAAGTATAGGTTTTACTGAAGAGTTAAGAAGAACAATGGAGGAGTTTTTTAAAATTGGGGCTACTATGCTTATTGCCCTTTTTTATTTTCTTACTTGTCGGTTTTCTAAGGCATTTATGTTGATAAAGTTCCGAATATGGGTTCTTAAAGGATTTTATTCTTCTAAATTAACTTCTTAAAAAGGTATAATTGTTTTAATTTCGCCTTTTTATGCTTTATAAATGATAGTTAAAATCAGGGATTTTACTTATGGTGTTATTAATTTATTAATAAGCTTCCTCAGAATAATTATTCTTTCAAGGTTTACTATTCGCCTTCCTGAAAAACAGGCTATTGCAGATGATACCTGTTTAATTCTAGCTAACGGCCCATCACTTAACCAATCTTTACAGAATGATCTGCATTTTATGCTTAAACATAAAATTATTGCTGTGAATAATTTTGTCTATTCTCATTATTATGAGCAGTTAAAGCCATCGTATTATATATTGAATCCTCCAGAATATTTTGTTGAAAACGGCCCCACACCTGCCCATGGAGAAATAAGAGAAAGGTTATACAGAGGCCTTGTAACAAAAACAACGTGGCCCATGTATGTTTTTGTGCCAATGATAGCGGCAAAAACAGATTTCTGGAAAGTGAGGTTGGCACAAAATAAAAATCTTAAAATAGTTTATTATAATACTACTCCGGTCGAGGGCTGGTTTCCTATAGTAAAATACCTGTTTAAATGGAACCTGGGAATGGCCAGGCCGCATAATGTTTTAATTCCTTCAATTTTTGTAGCTTTGAATATGGGTTTTAAAAAATTATTCGTTTTTGGGGCAGACCATTCATGGCACGAAGAGTTGAAGATAAGCGAAGATAATAGGATGATGGTAAATCATGAACATTTTTACGATCAGGCAAAACAAGTGGGCGCTATGCATAAATTAGATGGCCAGGAGTATAAAATGCATGATGTATTGAGAAAACTGTATTTATCCTTTAAAGCCTATTATGTTATTCTCGATTATGCCCATAGCTTAAAAGCAGAAATATATAATGCAAGCGCAAAATCTTATATTGATGCGTTTTTGCGAGTTAAAGTTTAAATAATACTAATGCTAGACTTAAAAGGAAAATCTATTTTGATCACCGGAGGCACAGGCTCTTTCGGAAAAAAGTTTGTTGAAACTATTTTAAAAAAGTATCCTGATGTGAGGCGGTTGATCGTATTCTCGCGAGATGAACTTAAGCAATTTGAAATGGAGCAGGTTTTTCCTATGAGAAAATACCCTTGCATGCGTTACTTTCTTGGAGATGTGAGGGACAAAGAAAGGCTGATGCGCGCTTTTGAAGACGTAGATATAGTAATACATGCCGCTGCTTTAAAACAGGTGCCTGCCGCAGAATACAACCCTATGGAGTGTATTAAAACAAACGTGTTGGGAGCAGAAAATGTAATTGAAGCTGCTTTATCTACTCAGGTAAAAAAGATAGTAGCTCTTTCTACAGATAAGGCTGCTGCGCCTATTAATTTATATGGCGCGACTAAACTATGTTCAGATAAACTTTTTATTGCAGCAAATAATATTAAAGGTTACAGGGATATTTCTTTTTCGGTGGTAAGATATGGTAATGTAATAGGTTCTAGGGGGTCGGTAGTACCTTTCTTTCTTGAACAGAAAAAGAAAGGAATGCTGCCAATTACAGACGTTAACATGACAAGGTTTAATATATCATTGGAAGAAGGTGTAGATATGGTATTATATGCTTTGGAAAATGCCTGGGGGGGAGAGCTTTTTGTACCTAAATTACCTTCTTTTAAAGTTACAGACCTGGCGGAAGCTATAGCTCCTAACTGCGAAACAAAAATAGTCGGGATAAGGCCTGGAGAAAAAATCCATGAAGAAATGATAACTGAGACAGATAGTCTTAATACTTTCGAGTTCGATAGGTATTATGCTATTCTTCCTGCTCCGACAATATGGAATTTACAGGATTGGAAGAAAAAATTTAATGCTAAAGAAGCAGAATATGGTTTTAAGTACAATTCCGGTACAAATACGGTTTGGCTTACGGTTGAGCAGCTACGCGAACAAATAAGAACTCATGTTGACCCAAATTTCTCAGTCAATTAATATGAAACCTATTCCCTACGGAAGGCAACATATTACAGAAGAGGATATAGAAGCTGTGGCGGAAGTATTGCGCTCAGACTTTCTTACCCAGGGGCCGAAAATAGAGGAGTTCGAAAAGAGATTTGCCGAATATATTGGATGTAACTATGCAGTTGCGGTAGCCAATGGTACAGCGGCTTTGCATCTGTGCACGTTGGCTCTGGATGTTAAACCCACTCAAAAAGTTATTACTACTCCAATAACTTTTGCCGCCTCGGCTAACTGTGTGCGTTATTGTGGGGGGGAAGTAGTATTCTCTGATATTGATTCTAATAATTACCTTCTTGACCTCAATAAACTGGAAGACCTTTTAAAAAAGAACCCCAATTCTTATAAAGGCATTATTCCAGTTGATTTTGCTGGATTTCCTGTTAACCTGGAGGAATTAAAACAACTAACAGATAAGTTTGGCCTTTGGATAGTAGAAGACGCCTGCCATGCGCCAGGAGGATATTTTTTAGATTCGAAAGGGAAAAAGCAAAACTGTGGTAACGGAAATTTTGCCGATCTGGCTATTTTCTCATTTCACCCTGTAAAACATATTGCCACAGGCGAAGGTGGAATGATTACTACTAATAACAAGAAGTTATACGACAGACTTTTGATGTCACGCACACATGGTATTACCAAAAATCCTGACCTGATGCATAAGAATGACGGTGGCTGGTATTATGAGATGCAGGAACTTGGTTACAACTATCGATTAACAGATATGCAGGCAGCGCTTGGAACTTCCCAACTTTCAAGAGCAGAGCAAGGATTGCAGCGTAGAAAAGAGATTGCTGAAAGGTACACAGAGGCTTTTAAAAGCTTACCTATAGTTACGCCGTTATCGGCTAAAGGACACGGCTATCATTTGTATGTTATTCTAACTGAATACAGAAAAAAACTATATGATTTTTTACGCACCCAAAATATTTTTTGCCAGGTGCATTACATTCCAGTTCATACCTTACCCTACTACCAGCAGTTTGGCTGGAAGAACGGAGATATGCCGGTAGCAGAAGATTACTATGAAAAATGTTTAAGCCTACCCATGTATCCCACTCTTTCAGAAGAAGATCAAAACAGGGTAATAGAAACAGTAAAGGAATTTTACAATACTATTAAATAGCTTCGTATAAATAGATTCTCCAGGGAAGATTATCCTTCTCAAATATTTTTAAAAGCTTCAGATTATTTTCCCCGGCATTAAGAACTTCCACACAGGAGAAAATATATCTGCCACCCATTTGTTTAAAATGAGAAGTGTTAAGTTCCAGATTGGAAAGTTTTAAGTTAAGTTCTTTATAGAGTATATAAGCATCTTCAGTCTTTGGTATTTCAGAAGAAAAAATATAACACCTATTTCCCCAATAATCAAAATATTCTTTCCATGCCGGACTCTTATCTAATTCTTTGGCAATTATTTTTCTAAAATCGTGTTTATAAGATAATAGGTAGTTATTCTGGTAACTATCTAACGTATAAAAACCTGAGTATTGAGGTATAGCAGGGTGTAAGCCTATTGAAACTATACGATAGTTTTCCTGGGGTAAATTAATATAATCTTTAATTTCTTTGAATAAATCTTCAGAGAAAAATTGCCTGTACGAAATTTTAGCTCCTGTCTTTTTATATACTAACCGGGTATAATGTTGTAGTTCAGAATGGTGTAAGAGAATAAATGTTAGTTGTAAAATAGCAACTAATAATAGTATAAATTTGCCATATTTTAGATTTATTATAGAATACAGGCATATTGCAAAAAGCACATACCATATAAAAGGCGTTAGCCAAATTACCCTGCTTACCTGAAAAACTTTTAAAATAGTAATTTTATTTTTTAATGGCATCAGCGCTTCCCAATTATAAAAAGCAAAAGCCATGGAAAATAAAAAAAGAGTTGTTAATAAAAATAAAATGCTACGTACTTCAGGCGTTTTTGTTTTTTTGTTATAAAAGAACAAAGCAAGAGTAAACAATGAAAACAATAGTATAAGAATATGATTACTGATAGCGTGAAAATGATCAATAACAAATACATCAAACCCTAAAGAAAAAGTTTTGGTTAGGTTTGTGGCAGAGTAAATGGGGTTCCATTCAGCTCTATGCGATAATAACTGTTTGCTAAATAATACAAAATTAAGTAGAGGAAACTCAGCCAATACATAGGTGAGAACAAGCAATAATAAAGCAAACAAAACATGTATTTTAAACGATTTTTTTATCAACCATAAAAATAAAAAATAACATCCAGTTGAGGCGATGATGAAAACTCCTACAAAAACAAGCATGGAGTAAAGAGGAAATAATAGTACAATACTATAACTAATCCATTTTTTTAAGCTGTTTTGCAAGTTAAGTATTGCCCACAATAGTAATGGTTGACCGGCTATAGAAATTCCGTATATGGAAAAGAAGGGCAGATAGCAAAAGCAAAGAGAAACTATAAGTACTATTAAATACGTGTCTTCTTTTTTCCTGAGAACATAATCATTTAATAATAGGTACATTCCTGTAAAAGCTATTAAATGTACTGCAAAATCATTAAGCAGATAAGCTACAAAGGGACTAAAATATACATACCATAAAACGCTTATATTAACTCCGTTAGCAAGGCATTCGTTAGGAAGTCCATTCATTATATGCTCTATATAAGTATGGAAATGAAATAACTTGCCTTCTCTTATCGTCAGCAAAAAAGCGCTTACAAAACTATCAAGATTATCATTTATATAAATATGAGAATCTTCTCCTAAGATAATATAGGGTAATTCGTATAAAAGAGTTGCCAGAAAAGCAATTAGTAAATAGTTATTCTTAATAGTACTTTTTATGGCTGAAGAATTTTGTAAGGTCACTTTTAGGATTTAATTTAAATAAAGAAACTTTGTCAATTACTCTTCAAAGTTAATCTTCTGGTCAACAATAAATTCGGGCCTGTCTTTTACTTCGTCAAAAATGCTTCCTATATACTCGCCAAGCACCCCAACCGTCAAAAGCTGTACTCCTCCAAAAAAAATCATGAGCACCATTATGGAAGTCCAACCCTGTACAGTATATAGTTTGTTTGTTAACTTTCCAATAATAATGAAGGAAGCAAAAAGTAATCCGATAATAATACTCACGAAGCCCAAAGTGATAGCTAACTTTAGTGGCCTTTTAGTAAAGTAAAGTAAGCCGGTAGTAGCAAATCGTATCATTTTAGAGAGAGAGTACTTAGTTTCTCCTGCTGCTCTGGAATCGCGAACATACAATATAGGCTCTTGTTTAAAGCCAATCCAGCTTATAAGGCCCCTTATATATTTGTTTTTTTCCCTTAGTCCGTTAAACTCATCTATTACCTTACGGTCTATTAGTCTAAAATCGCCGGTATCAATGGGTAGAGGCGTCTCCGAAAGACTATTGATCATTTTATAGTAAATCTTAGCGGTGAGTTTCTTGAAATAAGATTCTCCCTTTCTTTCCCGTCTAACAGCATATACTACATTACACTGTTTCTCCTTATATATTTTTATCATTTCAGGAAAAATTTCCGGGGGGTCCTGTAAATCTGCGTCAATAATAATAGCAACTTCAGTGGTACAGTATTTTAGACCGGCGCAAACAGCAGGTTGGTGGCCAAAATTTCTTGAGAAAGACAAAACTTTAACTTTCTTATCTTTTGATGAAATCTCTTTTAGAATTGTTAACGTAGAATCTCTGCTCCCATCATTTATAAATATAATAGCATGGTTAGTCAGTTTTTCATTTTCCAAAACGTTTTTAATTCTTTGGTAGGTCTGGTTTAATACTGCCTCTTCGTTATAGCAGGGAACTATGATTGATACAGAAAGTGAATCCAAGTCTATAATTATAAAATTAAATCCGAAAATAGCTAAATTTTAATTAATCACATTAAGTATTGTGTCAAATAGCTAAATTAGGGGCTTTTAAATAAATTGTTATTCAGTTAATGAAGCATAGAGTTCATAATATAATAGAGATAGCTAATGTACACGATGGTAGCTTTGATTATTTATTAAGCCTTATAAAGGATTTTGAAGAGTATCAGGATAATTTTGGCATTAAATTCCAACCCTTTAAGTACGACCAGATCGCTTTACCCGATTTTGCATGGTATCCGGTGTATCAGGAGTTGTTCTTTACCGCTGAGCAATGGAAACAGGCTATAAGCGAGGCTGCTAAAACAAAGAAAGTTTGGATAGATTGCTTTGACGATTATACAGTTGAAATAGCGTCAGCTAATCTGGATAAGGTATATGGCTTTAAATTTCAGGCTTCGGTACTATTTAATAAAGGCTTGTTAAGTAAATTCTCTAAACTGGATTTAAGCTGTAAAACTGTAATATTAAATATATCGGGATATGGCCTGGAGGCTATACAACAGGTTATCAATAACTTTGCTGATACTCTAAAACCTCGTGAAATTATTTTACAAATAGGTTTCCAGTCATATCCTACAGAAATGAAGGATAGTGGGTTGAGTAAAATAAAAGTATTAAAAGAACATTTTAATAATCAGTTAAGCTTTGCCGATCATATCGACCCTGCCCAGGAGGATGCCTATATACTTCCCATGCTGGCGGCTGTAGAAGGTTGCTCTTATATAGAAAAACATGTGCGTAGGGAAGGCCCTCTTCCAAAATACGATCATGCCTCAAGTCTCAGCCCAACTCAATATGCAAAATTTATAGGGCTGCAACAGAAGTATATTGAGGTATTTCAGGAACCCTTTCTAAATGCGAAAGAAGCAAACTACTTGTCTTCATCCATTCAAATACCTGTTTTAAATAAGCCCAAGGAAGCTGGCAAATTATTAAGTATTACAGAAGATTTTTCGTTTAAAAGAAGTAACCAGGCAGGTTTAAGAACTAATGAACTGATTGAAGCGATCAATAATTTTTATGTACTCTCTGCCAATAAAAAAACGAACGAAGCCATTCGAAAAGAAGACTTAAAGAAAGCAAATATCGCTGCTATTATCGCCTGCCGAATGAAATCTTCCAGGCTGCCAAAAAAAGCCGTACTAAACATCGGCGACTTGCCTTCGGTAGAAATGTGTATTAAAAATGCCCTCTCATTCCGAAATGTTAATATGACAATTCTGGCAACTTCTGATGTTGAAGAAGACGCCGTGCTGGAAAATTATACTTATAATAGTAGCGTTGTATTTCACAAAGGCCATCCGCTGGATGTAATGAAAAGATTTCTGGATGCCATTGATAAATATAAGATTGATATAACAATTCGTATAACTGCCGATATGCCTTTTATTTCGGATGAGATACTTCAAATTCTTTTAAAATCTCATTTCGAAACAGGGGCAGATTATACCAGGGCAAAGAAAGCTGCAATTGGCACTAATCTGGAGATTATTAACACGGAAGCGTTAAAGAAAGTAAAGTCTTATTTCCCCAATGCAGATTATTCGGAATACATGACTTATTATTTTACTAACAATTCTTCCCATTTTAAGATTAACGAAATTGACTTACCTGAAGAGTTGGTAAGAGATTATCGACTTACTTTAGATTATCAGGAAGATCTAGTTATGTTCAATAAAATAATGGACTACCTGAATGAAAAAAAACTGCCAATTACGTTAAAAAATATTTTTGACTTTTTAGATAGTAACCCCGAAGTGGCAAAAATTAACCAGGGGATGGAGGTAAAATATTTCACCGATAAAAACCTTATTGATACCATAAATAAATATACTACTATTCCTGCATAAGTTGAAACAAAGGATCTTTTTCAGGGCAGATGGCAACTCTACTATAGGATTAGGGCATGTGGTAAGAACCCTTGCTCTGGTTGATATTCTTAAAGAAGATTTTGAATGTGTGTTTGTAATACAAAACCCACAGGAATACTTAAAAAATGAGATCTTAAAAATTTGCGATTCTATAATACAATTAGATAATACATCTGAATATACTAAAGAAGCAGTTTACATAGCCGAAACATTTCTAAAGACTGATGATATAGTAGTTCTGGATGGATATAACTTTAAAACAGAATATCAAATAAATATAAAAAGAACAGGGGTAAAGCTTGTTTGCATTGATGATTTGCATAGTTGGCATTTTGTAGCAGATATAATTATAAATCAAAATCCGGCTATTAATCCTTCTTTTTATTCCAAAGAAAGCTATACAAAATTATTTATAGGGTTTGATTTTCTATTATTGCGAAAACCCTTTAGAGAAGAAATAAAAAAAAGCAGAGTAATAACAAAAATCGAAAATGCTTTTATTTGTATAGGAGGCACAGACCCAGGCAATATTACCAAAGCTGTTTTAATAGCGGCTCTGGAAAAAAATTATTTTAAGAAAATAAATGTAGTGACGGGAGGGGCATATAAACATTTAGAAAGTTTACAACAATTAATTGCTAGTAATTCCGGTCAAATAAAACATTATTCTAACTTAACTGCTACAGAAATGGTAGCCACAATAAAATCATCAGAGTTTGCTATAGCCCCAGCCAGTTCTATTAGTATGGAGTTGATGTGTATAGGTATTAATCTGCTCACTGGTTATTTTGTGGACAATCAGAAAGAATTTTCTAATTATTTACACAATTCAAGTCTTGGTGTTACTGTAGGAGATTTTAATATTATAACGGAAAAGCAATTTAATACATATATAACTCAAAATCTGTATAATGATACTTATAAAACTCAAAAAAAAGTTTTAAGTAGTGTTGATACGAGTAAATTAAGTTCTATTTTTAAGCAATTATAAAAATAAATTAAACATTATTTTATATGCCTAATGACATTAGTTTAAAAGATATTCAGGAAGAAGATATAGAGCAGATTAGGACTTGGAGAAATATGCCGGAAATATCAGAGTATATGTATACCAATGAAATAATTACCGCAGAGCAGCAAAAACTATGGTATGAAAATCTAAAAATTTCTAAATCTCAGAAGGCATGGATTATAGAGTACAATGGAAAAAAGCTTGGCGTTGCTTCTTTATATGACATTAAAGAAAAATTTAAAACTACTTATTGGGCTTTTTATTTAGGCGACTCTTCTGTAAGAGGGGCGGGAATAGGAGCCAAAGTAGAGTATAATATGTGCAGATATGTTTTCGAAGAAATGAAATTTAATAAACTTCTTTGTGAGGTGTTTGTATGGAACCAACAGGTAATAAGTATGCACGAAAAATTTGGATTTAGGAGAGAAAGCTATTTTAGGGAGCATATAATAAAAGATAAAAAAACATATGATGTTATTGGCTTAGCACTACTTAAAAATGAATGGAATACCATTAAAGACACCATGTACGCCAAATTATATGGGAGACCTACAGGTTAATAAAGTATTCAATCACAAGTTTGTTTTTAGCCAGGAGCATGTTTTATTATTTGCCGAAGCATCAGGCGATAGAAACCCGGTACATTTAAGTGATGAGTATGCATCTAATACAATCTTTAAAAAAAAAATCATACATGGTTTTTTAGCCGGAAGTGTTTTTTCGAGTTTCTTTGGAATGATTTTTCCGGGAGAAGGAAGCATTTATTTAAGTCAGAACATGAAATTCTTGAGACCTATGTTCGTTGATATTTTGTATGAAGCAGAAATAACTATTAAGGAAATTAATCATGATAGAAAAAGGATTACATTTGAGACAAATGTAAAAGATGCTGAAGGCGAAATAAAAATTACAGGCGAAGCTATAATTTACAACGAAAAGTTGTTCACTTAACAATAAAGAGCGCCTTCTTATCTTGTTTTTAAATGAAATAATAAACAATTTTAAAATAATGTCCTTCAAAATAGGAAATCACACAATAGGTAATAATTCCCCTTGTTTTATTATTGCAGAGCTTTCTGCCAATCACAATCAAAAACTTGAGATAGCTTTAGACACAGTAAGAGCAGCGAAAGACACCGGCGCCGACGCTATTAAGCTTCAGCATTATACTCCTGATACTATCACACTCGATTCCGATAAATCTTATTTTCAGATTACACAAGGGACTATCTGGGATGGAATAACATTGTATAAACTATACCAGGAGGCATATATGCCTTGGGAATGGACTGATAAGATTATGAATCTTGCAGATAAGCTTGACTTAGTTTGTTTTTCCTCCCCCTTCGATTTTTCTGCCGTAGATTTTCTTGAAAAATATAATGTTCCAGCTTATAAAATTGCCTCTGTCGAAATAACAGACATACAGCTCATTGAATATGTGGCTTTAAAAGGGAAGCCAATTATTATATCAAATGGAGTAGCCGAATTGGAAGATCTGCAATTAGCCATTGATACCTGTAGAAAAGCAGGTAATAATAACATAGCTATACTTAAGTGTACTTCTGGCTACCCTGCGCCATTAGATGAAATTAATCTTGTTACTATACCAGATATTGCAAAACGCTTTAATGTTGTGGCGGGTTTATCAGATCATACATTAGGCATTTCGGTGCCTGTTGCTTCTGTAGCCTTGGGAGCTAAAATTATCGAAAAGCATTTTATACTGGACAAATCAATGGGGGGGCCTGATTCCTCTTTTTCTCTGGAACCAAAGGAATTTACTCAGATGGTAAAATCAATAAGAGAGGTCGAAAAAGCTTTAGGAACTGTTAGTTATGAATTAACCCCTGAAAGTAAAAAAAGCAGGCAACACGCCAGGTCATTATTTGTTGCGTTGGATATGAAGGCAGGCGAAGTTTTTACCGATAAAAACTTACGGTCGGTACGCCCTATTTATGGGCTTCATCCTAAATATTATAAGGAAATTTTAGGTAAAAAAGCAAATAAGGATCTGGAGAAAGGAACTCCTATGAGTTTTGATTTTATTAGTTGATAATTTTTAGAATTTATATATGAACTTTAAGAAAATAGTAAATGATGTAAGGCCTCATGCTTTTGCAATAGGGATATTTCTACTCATTCTCGTAGTATATTTTAAACCCGCTTTTTTTGATAAAAAAACGCTTATGCAAAACGATGTAATGCAGGGTCTTGCCTCTTCGCACGAGTCTGTAGAATATCGTGAAAAAACTGGCAAAGAAGCGTTATGGTCAAATTCAATGTTTAGCGGAATGCCTCTTTATGTTACTAATGTTGTTTATTCGGGCGACCTTATTAGCGCTAGTTTACGGTTTATGAGGTTTCCTATGCCTAGCGGAACTATCTTCTTTTCTCTGGTTTCTTTTTATATTTTTCTTGTAGTAATAGGTTGCCGTTCATGGATAGCATTATTGGGGGCCTTTAGCTATGCGTTTACAAGTTATCATCTTATTTCTATAGAAGCTGGCCATATTTTTAAAAGTTTGGCTATGGCTTACATCCCTTTAACACTATCAGGGTTTTACCTGGCATATAATAAAAAGTATTTAATGGGTTTGGCTTTGGCAGCTTATGGACTAGCGTTAGAGATTGCGGCCCAGCATTATCAAATTACCTACTACCTGGGCCTTATTATAGGTATCTACTCGGTAAGCGAATTTATTTTTGCTATAAGAGAGAAGAGATTAATTCCTTTTTTTAAGGGTGTAGCCATTATTATCTTTGCCTCAGCGCTGGCTTTAGGTACTAGCTTGGGAAGATTATGGGGCCTGGAAGAATATGGCAAATATTCAATCAGGGGCAAGTCAGATCTTACAGCAAAAACAGAAGGCACGGAAGGTTCCAATGGGTTGGACAGGGACTATGCATTTAGCTGGAGCCAGGGAGTTATGGAGACATTTACTTTACTGATCCCGGATTTTTACGGAGGTTCTAGCAATACTAACATAGGCAAAAACTCTGCTACGTTTGAGTTACTTAAGAATAATGGAGTGCCAACAGCCGACGCTAAAAATTTTGTAAAGAATGCCCCGACCTATTGGGGTACCCAACCCTTTACAAGCGGCCCTGTTTATGCGGGAGCTATCGTAATATTTTTCTTTGTGCTGGGGCTTTTTATTGTAGAACCCAGGCAAAAATACTGGCTACTAGTCGCTACTATTCTTTCAATAGTCCTGTGTTGGGGAAAGAACTTTCCTGAATTTAATAATTTAATGTTTGACTATTTTCCAGGGTATAATAAGTTCCGGTCAGTATCAATGGCTATTACAATTGCCTTGTTTACCATGCCAGTGTTGGCCTGTCTGGCTTTGGAAAGAATAGCTTCAGGCAAGCTTTTAGATGATTATAAGCTGCCGCTAATAAATAAAAAAGTAAATCCTATCATTTTTAGCGCAGGTTTTCTGGCAGGAATATTAGTCCTTGTACTATTATTTTCAGGAGGACAGGATTATTCATCTGAAGAAGTAGATAAGCAGTTGCCTGCATGGTTATTGGATGCTATAAAATCAGACCGAAAGTCCATGTTACAAAACGATACTTTCCGGTCAATGCTACTAATACTTTTTAGCGGCGCTTTACTATATCTATTTAGCATTAAAAGAATAAATCAACTATGGCTTATAGGAGGGATATCTGTTCTAATGATATTTGATTTATGGATGGTGGATAAAAGATATCTTAATGATGATAGTTTTGTTAAAGGCAAAAGAGAAGCTTTTTTTCAGCCCTCAGAAACCGATAATATTATACTGCAAGATAAATCGCTCGACTA
>Ga0302300_1000331_pt1 | contig 36019 bp, 32 predicted proteins | sample III_Palsa_E1_1_FD_198756 | JGI IMG/M metagenome (GOLD analysis project Ga0302300, IMG submission 198756) | Peat permafrost microbial communities from Stordalen Mire near Abisko, Sweden - III_Palsa_E1_1 | ecosystem: Environmental > Terrestrial > Soil > Palsa > Peat permafrost | place: Sweden...
TAAATTAAAATAGTCTGTTACATATTGTAACAAACAATATCTACTTAGTGTATCAATAACACATTTAATATCTACAATGTTTGTTTTTTGTATATTTTTAATCTCTATGTGGTATACACTCAACTTACAACTTTTTAATGTATAAAAAGTTTAAAGTTGTAAAATTTTAATGATAGTCGAACATACTTTAAAAATCATGTAAAAAAAAGGATACTAAAAGTACTAAGTGTAGTATCTCCACATAGTATGAATGTCTCACCCATTACGTGATGTAACAGATTACTTTATTTTTATAAAAAAGTAACAATGACATCATGTATATTGTACGTTATGTTCAATATGTTATATCTTCGAAGTATTACTCGGTACATCACGTAATGGGTGAGACATTCATACTATGTGGAGATACTACACTTAGTATTTTTACACAAAATTTTACAAACCAAACATATTTGGTGTAATCGCTCCATAGTTTAACTATCCTTCAGGTATGTACATCTTTGGTTTAACAGTATTTTTAATGTAATTAACTGTGAATATGTATATGGTACATCCATTAATACCGTATTTTATGTTGATAGTTATTATAAAATTTTGAATATACAAGTGTAATTATATGAAATACGTGTATATAACTAACCACAAATATTATGTAATTATACTTGTATCAATACATAATTACTTTATAACATTACATAATATTGGTGATTAGTTGTTTGCACAGATTTTATGTAATATTACTTTAACTTATTTTTGTTACAAGTGTATATCAGTGCAATTACATAAAATCTGTGCAAACAACTAATCACCAATATTATGTATAGTTATAAGTATACTTAAATATCTTTACTACAACATTATAATAATATTAGTGTAATGTATACAAGATTATCGTGGTTAGTTGCCTTCGCTTCATTGCGTTTATCACGGATATTTTGTAATTTCACTAAAGTAGACAAGTAATATTAATAGATGTAAAATAAATATTATGATACATTAAATATATCATACATATAATAGAAACATTGTAAAATACAATGTTATGATAATAATATTACAATGTAAATAAATGTTGTGTTTACCATGATTTAATTAAAGTAGCCAGTGTTTACTATAGACACTACAATAATGTTAATAGGTGTATATTCACAATGTTGTACGAATCTGATATTAGTCATTTGTTGTTTGCGCTTGTTGCTTGTCGCTTGTCGCTTGTCGCTTGTCGCATGTCGCAGTATGCGAGATTTACGAAGTCACATCGTCTTATTACTTTACTTTAATCTTCTGTGTGATAAACAGAAAGTATGTGCCTCAGGGATAGTTATCCTACGGAAATAACTGTGAAAAGCTGTGACAAGAGCAGAGCTAAACTATAGTTATCACAATAATTAATAAATACTTACATTACTAAAAACATCATTACATATAACGTGTATATGTCTCATAGTAATTAGTTAATAGTAATCCATCTACACTTACATACACAACATGTTATATAGTAATATAGTAATATACTTTACAATTACGAAATAACCAAGTATAACAACACAAAAAATCAAAGAATCTTAATAAATATTTGTGTTGAGCAAACTGTGCTACGTTGAACAAATCTGCAATAATTATTCGTAGATAGGTGTGTGTGTATCATTCTGGAGTGCTCAAACAATAATATTATTTATTATACTACTTTATTTTTCATGAAGAGAATTATAAATATATTAATATACTACAAACACAAAAAGATTTAGCAAATAAAACACTGTCTGATTAAAAGAAAGAAAGAAATATAAACATATGGAAACAAAGAAATATTTGCATAACCTTATATTTAAAATAACATGTAAGTAGAACCAATTGTGACAACCTTTATTATGTATAAATGGGTATATTATTATAGTAACAAAATTAAAACAAAATATAACTTAGAAAAAGACACATTAAACATTATTGCTTAATTGAAGTATATCCTACTGGTTAATATGTGTGAATAAAGTTAATTTAATTAACTTTAACTAAAAGAAGAACAACAAGATATTTTAACTTTGTATGATGAGTGTTACAATAGTTATGACATATCAATGCATCGACACTACATATATTTAACACGACCAACAAATAAGTATAATCTTATTGTACTTAGTACTATACTGTATTAATAAATTTTATTTTACATCTTTAAGATGTAAAGACAATACACATCATGTAAATCATAAAGCCATAAAGTTATTGTGTTCTAGACTTTACAATACTTCAACACAGTACGTTAGTGGAACATTATTGGTGATGAGAATCTCGTTCATCTCATCGCTGAAGTCACTATACCTTATCTCGCTGTATGCAATATTTAAGTCGATATTGGTATGTTGTGACATCTGGGGATCAGAACAATGCTGACTTGTTCTTTGATCAAGACCAAAATGCCATCCCGCAGGATGTAACACAAACTGTGATGACAAAATTACATCTGGTGTGAAGTATAGTTCGGTGATACCATCTTGGGGTTCAAATCTTGGTACTACACTTTTAACCAGTTGAAAGTACACAGCCTTAATTGGAGTATAGTTGGCTAACAGAACTGGAAGATATGCTGGGTCAACTATATCCTCCACTTCAGTAATATTAGCCTTCAAAATACCATCTTTCTTAATCCTAAGCCAGTTATCAGTGGCTGTGTGATGTCTCAAATACACACCACTCGCCTTCAATGCTTGAACAAAGTCTTTCTTGTTGTTGATCATGTGTTATTTTTACAAACAAGTTACTTGTTTATCAATTTTACTTTATACACATATATACCTAGACATATCTTTATTTCTTTAAGATATAAGTAACCAATATTCTTATTAGTTAATGTAAGTATCTTATCATCTACACAATGAAACTAAAGCTTGTAGTTGCCTGATAATCTTATTGTAATTTTGCTGTGATCTCGTTGGTCGGAATAATACAAGTAATTGTATTGTTTACGTTAAAATGTAACTTATTTATTTCTTTATGGTTTTAGTGTTGTAAACAACCAAAAACTTTACATACAATATAAGATGTTATCTTTGTACGATAATGGGTGTTAAACTAGATTATAATCATATTGTATTATAGACAAAAGTGATAATTAACAACACTTTAAACAAAAATATCTCATAATGGCTACCAATCACAGACTTGTAGTTCAGACAGATGTTACTGTTGGTGATAATAAACTTGCTAGTAGAGTAAAAGGTGTTAAGTTTACATTTAAACATGGAGATGTTATTGTGTCTGAAGATGATGCAGTAATGACACTTCACGAACAAAAGAAGCAGCAGCAACAAAAACAAAATAAGGGATTTAATATCTCCAATGTATCTCAAAATGGTAAGTCTATTGTTACTGTTAATGGTAAAATCCATATGTCTAACAGCTCAGGTTCATCTGTGGTCATTAGGAATGGCGAAACGTTTATTAATGGTGTGAAGGTGGTTGATCATGATGGTGATAGTGATGATAATGATGATATGTATTTTGGTTACAAGTTTTATGACTTGTACGGTTTAAAATTTGGAACTGTTATCGTTGAGGGTAATAGTAAATTTAATGTTGTTGACACGGTTAACCTGTGTGATAATGTTAAGATTGTCACTCATGACACTAGTTGTGTTGAGTTCCTTCATTTCTTGGATATTCATGAATTGACAATTGATGCTTATGACAATAGTAATTTTAATGGACATTATTCCGATATTGGTACGTTACTAATTACCAATCATGGAGGAGGTAAGGTGGACCGTTTCACGGTACATGATAGTGCCAAGATGGTTTCAACTACAAAGGGAAGTATTGGTGCCCATAAACATGATGACAAAGTACATGTTTCGGTAGAAGGTGACAATGTGTTTGTTTATTAATATTAAACAATAAACTTGTATCTCTAATCCCAAAAAGAGAAGATAGAATGGTGGACGAATATTATCACAAGCAGTTTAACACTACACATTATAATACTACCTACGGTAGTGTATCTATGTTATGATTGAAATCGAAGTAGTTATTAAACATAACTAACGATTATGTATTGTTATATCAGATACAAATGTCATACACTCCATCCTGTCAAAGAATTAAAATTATACTATTATGTACAACATGGTATAGTTGTCATGTTTAAATAATATAATATAAATCGTTGTAACTATGTTGTATTGTAAAATAAGTAACGCTTGATATGTATGTGTGTGTTTGTATGTGTAGTGAAGATATCTAACATATCTAACATATCCGACATATCCAACATATCCGACATATCCAACATATCCGACATATCCGACATATCCGACATATCCGACATATCCGACATATCCGACATATACAACATCATTCAAATTGGTGTTCACCAAGTAACAATATTTAAGATTGTTTAGAACAATCTTCATTACGTTAGATTCTAAACATCTTGGAATGACAATAACCGCAGGTTTCATCAAACAGTAACATAGTTGGATAAGAAACTAAACTGTTGGAAGTAAATGGTTAAAAACAACAAATAGTGTTATGTTTATGCATATATTTTATTTTGTCTTTTAATTGTATTTACATAAACATAATACTATTTGTTGTTTTAAACCACAAGGTACTAATAGATTATATGTTATTAGAGATAACATAGGATGTCAGTGTTATAGTTAACATATATTAATGTGTATTAATATAATTGATATATTGGTACTTTGACCTATGAGACCAAAACATATATGGATTGTAAACTAAAAGTAGGTGATAAGGTATTATCAACACTAAACTATAAACTTAACAAATCCGACTTCTTCTGTGGTCTACTTGAATTTTGTGATGTGAATACAGTATTACAGTTCCCACCTATTTACAACAAAGTAGCCGATTATTACCTTCGTTATGCCAGTATAAATCAACCACTGTTTAATGTTAAGATTACACAACCATCAACACTTAAATTATGTTTGGAAATGGCTCATTACTTGGCTGATGTTGAGTTCTTTGAGGTAATTATGAACCAATTACTGTCGTCATGGTATGAGTTACATATCGTTATTGATGACTTACATCCGGAGTTACAACGGGATGTTTACTTACATTGTCCTTATATGTTTATCCCTCAAACATTTGTCGATGATGATATCTTCTTCAAAGCTTGGCTGGACATTAACAATAACAAAGGTATTGTTGTAAATCACAATGATAACAATATTAATATGTACATTAGTTATTACATACAATACTTTGCAGTCACGGTATTAATGTCAACATTAACCCAAAACGACAATGTGTATAGACATGGTTATCGTAAAGAGTGGCGTTTAAATTCAAACAACACTTATAGTTTGATTAGTTGTGCGTTTTACGACTACGATAGACTTCACGGACAGTACAAATCGTGGTGTTATCAGGATAACAATCTTATTGGTTATATTAGGAATGTATCTCATTATGAAAATGGTAATCTACTTCATGACTCCGAATATGACATTAATGGACAAGTTATATGTGAACAACATTTTATTGATGGTAAGAAGACTGGTACTTGGAAGAAACGAGATAGTTCAAAACAACTTGTGCTTGAGGTTTCATACTTGAATGATGTTAAACATGGTCCATATAGAGGTTATTATATTATATCTTCTGTGATAGAAAAACAACAACAACAGTTATTGTCCCAAACATCACTGTCAGACAGTAAACAAGAACAAAGAGAAGAACAAGAAGAAAGACAAGGAGAAATACTACTACCTGCTTTTGAATACCACTTTGAATACGATGGTGAAGTTGGTATGTTCAGAGAGTGGTATCACCCATCATCAACATTAGCACCATCAACGACAACATTAGTGTCAGGTCAAATTAAACAACAACTTAAATACGAACATACTTTTCGTAATCATGGTTATGAGAACTTTAGTAATTTAGATATTAGTGTAATCAAAGAACAACATAAGCAATGGGATATAGATGGTGAGTTAATTTATCAATTACATACACCACATATTGATAAGTGGGCAGATGCATGTGCAGACATAGATGCAGATGATATCAAATGTCATCCTTTGTGTAATTTAACCAGACATTTTACTCGTGTTTCTAACATCGATGATATTAGATATGAGTTCACGTAGTTATGAATATTATTGTAGTAACAACGCATATATAACCAAAATGTGTTAGAAACTAGTAATGTTACTTATGTTCATAAGTAAACAAGTTTATCATTTCAGATGATAAAGATATGTTTAAATGCAAGATTATGATGAAAATAATATGTAGTAGACAACAATATATACATATTAGGTGATATATAGTTTGGGAGTAAAAGTTAACATATCACCATTAGTAGAGGTATATATATATATATATATATTTCAAACCAATATATACATATCTTGTAATGACATTAATCCAATTAATGTTAATAGGTAATGGTGTTATATTTTACTCAAATATAAAAACTCTATACATTAGAGTGTATTTAAGATTTACTTATGATAACTTATGATGATGAGGAGCTATAAATGTTATAGATATTAATGTTGTTAATACTTATAAGAGAATAAATATTACAATTATAAACTTTATAAAATAACATATACCAAGTACGTGTTAACGGTATTTACAACGTATGTATTACAATAGATAAGGATAACAATAATAAACATAATATGTAATTAATTACATATTATGATATTGGTGACATTTGCTAATTATATTATTATGTGAATAACAAAAATACAAGTTAAAAATTTTCGTATAGTTTACGACTATGTAGTCTTTATGTATAACGGATATAATATTATTTAACATAAATAATAAAACTCTTAAATTTCAAGGTATGTAAGATATGTTCACTTAGCATTAACACAACTTCTTTGTTATTAGATGTTATCCTGGATAACACATATGTATATATATATGTATATTATTGTAATTACTTATTGTGAGTATTATGGGAATTACATATCGTAATCAAGATTATGTGTTCCAACCCTTGATCTATGATCATGTGTGTTATGAATATTAACAGAGTCACCATCAAAGTCAAGATTATGTGCTCCAGTCCTTGATCTACGATCATATGTGTTATGAACGTTAACAGAGTCACCATCAAAGTCAAGATTATGTGTTCCAACCCTTGATCTACGATCATATGTGTTATGAATGTTAACGGAGTCACCATCAAAGTCAAGATTATGTGCTCCAGTTTTCGATTTGCGATATCGAATAGTCCCTACAAGACGATAGTTTGATTCGTTGGCCATGATAGAAGCAACAAAATTATCAACATCATACAGTCTCATAAGTTCTAGCACAGATTTTTCGTTGTTGTACTCAACATTTCGACCATCTCCGGGCAAAATTACATTGTACCAATAATGATTGGTTACCAATTGTCTACTTTGTGAAGATGTGATAATTCCAAGATTGACATCAACATCATTGAAGAACTGGTACATCTTCTTTGTAAATTCATCTTCTGTTAGATACATCCTCTTATCATTAATAAAATAGGAAACAGAATGAGGATAACGAGACATATTTTGTTTTTAACACACATAAATAAATAAATAATTTTTTAAATCATTTTGTCATAATGACCACCTATATCATTATATTATATTAATTCACGTTATTAACCATAATTTAATATAGTCAAACAATGATAACATAAACATATATTAAATAATTACAAATTACACAGTTACTATATTACAATATTATTATTACGATAATTATAACATTTAAAATAATTATCACAGTAACAACATAGTTATACAATAACTAAAATGTATTGGATACGCTGGTAGTGCTGTTTGTCTTCATAAGTAAACAAGTTTATCATCTCAGATGATAAATATATGTCTAATTTTAAACTTATAATAAATATGTTGTATAGTAGATAATCATACATATTGGAAAATGTATTTTCTGGGAAGAAGAGTTAATGTATCATCACCACCACTACGGAGGGTATTTACTTCAAACCAATATGTACACATATATACATATCTTGTAATGATATTAATCCAATTAGTGTTAATGGGCGGTGGTATTATCTTATTCAAGTACAAGAGATCCATACATTAAGATGTGTTTAACATCCATTTATGACCACTAATAATCACCCGTTATAACGAATTATATACATCATATGTATTGAGGTCATCAATACCTATAAGTAAAAGAAAATAAGTATTAAAATTATAAAGTTTATAACATAACATATATTAAAAATGTGTTAACATTATTTACAATTTGTGTATTATATCAGATAAACGTAACAACAATAAATATAATAATATTAATTAATTACATATTGATAACATTGATGATGTTTACCAATTATATTATAATGTGGATAACAAAGATACAAGATGACAGACTTCATTTGGTTCACAATTGTGTTGTTTTCATGTCTAACAATTACAATATTATTTAACATAAATAATAAAACTCTTACATTTTAAGATATATAAGATGTGTATACTTAAAATTAACACAACTGCATGTCATTAGATGTTATCCTTGATAACATTTATGTATGTGCATTAATGTAGTTATTTGTTGTGAATGTCATAGGAATTACATATCGTAATCGAGGTTATTATGCACTGATTGTTGGTTGTCCTTGACGTCCTCCAACTTGAATATCTCTTGTGGTATAACCACATGTTTCATCATCGAAATCATCATCACCATCGAAGTCGAGATTATATGTACTAGTCTTTGACTTTCGGTCCCTAGAAGTCTTTGTAAGACGGTACTGTGATTCACTAGCCATGATATTAGCCACAAGATTATTAGTGTTGTATATCCTTATAATGTTCGGTATAGACTTTACACTAACACATGGTATATGTTCACTATCTTTGGGTAAAATCACGCTGTACCAATTGATGAGTAATCATCTATTGTCTGTTTTGAGAAGATGTAACAAACTTCAAGGCTGATGATCATGATCATCAAAGAACTGGATCATATCCTTCGTGAAATCTTCTTCCGATAGGGAAAATACTCTCACCATTAATACAGTACCTGACAAAGTGGGGATAACAAGATATTTTTGTTTCAAACACATACACATACCATACTATCTTAATAAATCACTTGTTGTTATGACTACCACTCATTATCACAGTAACGTAACAGTCTACATATCTAGTACTATCGTATCTTAACAAGACAAAATCACTACAATACAAATATTTGAAGACAACTATAAATCATACAACCACTATCTTTGCCTTTATAACGTATTAATAACTATAGTGATTACAACATTCAAAACAATTATACATTTTATAACTATTTGATAATTATAACATACAACAAAGAACAATATTTTTTGTGTTAATATTTGTATGATTATGTTAACATAGTCAGATGATATTAGTGGTTGTTAAATACATTAATATCATGTAAATATTTTGTATAATTACTCTTTTTATCCATCTGTAATCGATAAACTGCATTTATATTATATTGGTATTATTACATTACTTTTAATTTGTTAGTCACACGAAGAGATTATAATGGTAAATTACTAAAAATAGTATAACAATTGTATACTTGTATTTAGACTGGTAATCATGTGATTACTAATATGTATAATAAAGATTAACCTAATTAATCTTGGTAAGATATTGTTTATTTAATATTACTTGTATTTAATGTGTTCTTTGTGTAGAACGTAGATAGGTTATGACTATTTAAATGGATAGTGCAATGAGCTTATTCTTAATGGGATTGTACTCGCATACAATATAAATGTAATGATTACGGTTATATTTTGATGGTGTATTAAATGAGTATAATTTGTATGCTTTGTTGTAATCTATAATGTTAATACCTGTATCGTAATTACCACCATTTTACCAACCGTATGATTCATTATAAAAACCATTGTTAGTTACTCCCTCTTGTTTAGGATATTTGTTTGAACAACACAAATGTGCATCAACATGTCTACTGCCTGATCGACTCGATCCACTCGATCGACTCAAACGACTCAAACGACTGTTAGAATTACGTAGGTATGGTGCACTTTCGGGACATAAGTACATTTTTCCTTTATATTCACTAATACTACGATTAGTGTAGTACTTTGCTACTCTTGGACTTATCAATTCAGGTCTATCATCGTCATCAGTACATAAATATACTCTGTGTAATGTAGATCGTGATGTGAATACTTTATCTTTGTCATAATAAACATCATTTTCAATGACTATGATAAAACCCATCTCCTGGAAACGAAAAAATGCCACTTGTGATATATCTTCTATTGTTGGGCATCTAACAGATGTTAAATAGACATTAATCATTGTATCCTTCTCATCATCCTTAAATAGTGTGTGTGTGTACTCAAAATATGTTTAATATAACTCGATGGTGTAAATAATCAACATGATTAGTATTATCATGTAATAACTGCACATCTTCTCTTGGTGTATGATTATTTTGATTCTGTTTTTGTTTTTTCCTTTGATTCAGCTATTGTATGTATACGATGACATATCATCAATAGTTGTTGTCAAGAAGAAGGTATCAATATCTGATAGAGAGAAGTTGGTTTGCTGTACTTGTAATTTTATATTCCAGGGACTACTATTCTATAAATAGATGATGCTCGATGTATCCAATCTTTAACTTGTTGAACGTTATTCAGATAGTCTATCACCCTCAATGCGTTAATATTGGGGTAATGCATTGAGGAGTAAAAAGTCGAGGTAATCCTCCCATATGTCCTGAGACAGTGGGATTGGAATTACCATTCCCAATTGTCCATTATAATCTAGTAGATTTTCGATTGTTATGCTTCTTTGTAACTTACGATAAGGAATGTTGTATATCTTACCATCTATCTCTACTTCTATTTCTATTTCTATTTCTACTTCAACCCCCAATTCAACATCAATATCGTATTTTGTTTTTATCTGTTAATTCATGTTTGTATTTGTAATGTTCATTACACTATGTAATATTTATAGTTACTTACCATTTTATATGTAATATATATTTAGTGTGTTGAAACACACAATGGTAAGTACCAATATACCTATAATTGTTGTGTACTACACATGTATATGTTAATAACAGCTAGGCTATTATTATCCACATCTTAACAACAAAACAATTTATGTGATGATGTTACATAATATGTATTAATTAATATTAACACACTTGACAAAGGGACAAAAAGAAACAAATATAGTTTATACCAATACACAATATATTGGTTACTGTTAAATGGGTTACTACCCTCTTAAAATATGTGAACACAAATATCTTTACTTTTAACCAACTTACCAATTTTTTGTTGTGTATAAACATGTGTTTGTAAATTTAACATATACTAATCAACAAGTAGACAATATAATATCTAGTTATACTCATGTTACTATGTTTGTATCCTTACATCATTAATAACATAATTACTCACTAAATATTGTGTAGTAATACAAGCACTATCACATAATATTTGTGGTGTTTTGCCTACACAGATGGCATGTAATTATTTGTTTATTCTAATGAGATATTAAACAATCATCATGTAATTATTCGTCCAATCTAGTGCAATTACATGGTCATCTGTGTAGGCAAAACACCACAAATATCATGTGGTCACGTGATTGTTATCACAGATATAAATAATGTAATTATCATTACAAACATAAAATATATACTAATCTCACTAGTATCTTACATACACACACTTTGTAGTTAATACAATAATTTTATTTACAGTTACTGTTATAAATTAATTATATATTCGTACTTTCAAAAGGAGTAGAGTGTAGGGAAAAGTTAAAATAACAAGTAATACATTGAGTGTTTTGATGTGACAACTATACATGTGCATTATTACAATTGTCAAAGTAGACACCAATAGTTAAAACATCTAACATATTTTGTTTCTAGTTTTACAACACTACATGTTTTTGAGTTACGATAGCAATACATGTTAAAATGTAGTAATATGTGTATTATTATTGTTATCTGGTTAATTGGAGAGGAAGAATAGACAGGAGACAAGAAAGTATGACACAATAGATATTATCTTGAATACAAGATGTATTGATGTTTTGGTATTACCATACAGTATGGTAATTGTGTGAATGGAGAGAGAGAAAGAGAGAAAGAGAGAAAGAGAGAAGGAATAACATAGTTACAGTTCGGAGATTTTGTTATAGTCAAGGTTGGACTTGTTCATTGCACCCTTGACTAACAGAGCTTGAGCGTGATACTTTCTAATTATGGCTTCTACCTGTGTTAAGGCCACCTTGATTCGTCTATCTAAGACTTCTGGATCTGCCGTAGGATCATCGATAAAACAATTAGTGGCACTCAACATCTCAGGACAAAAGTTATCACTGATAGGTTCAATGTTAAGTTCCCACTCTGTACCAGTAACCATAAATTGGTAGTTAGGAAATTTACCATTATTGTTACTCTTGTTTGATGAGGATGATGAGCACAAGTTTAACTTGTTACCCATATCTTGTTGTATACGATTACGTATATCTTGCTTACTTGACTTCACTACTGACGATGTTGACATGATTAATTTTTTTAACATATATAAATATACCCCTGCAACCACATGTCAATTTTGTACATTAACCACAAACATACTACTCACACTAATAATTATATGTTAGGTTAACAATAATAACATTATCTACCACAACAAAATTACTAATATGTCTGTTATTGTTAACTACATATGTTTATATTAACACCAATAACAACTCTAACAATAATAAACAAATAACTTGTAAACTACAACTTTTATATTTTTGTTTTGTATTTTGTAATGAAGATTAACCGAGTTAATGTTAATATGTGTGGGTGGTGTATACATACCACTTCTTGTCACTCAAATAGAGAAGGCGATAAGTTTGTTATTGACAGTATCATAGTCATATACAACATAAACATAGTAGTTACGATTGTATGTTGATGGTTTGTTGTATGAATACAGTGTGTAAACCTTGTTGTAGTCTCTAATGACAATGTCTGTGTCGTGTGTAATAGTAGTAACAGTGGTAATATCATTAGGTTGTTGATTTGTCATTATGTTTAGTTGAGATTTGTTAGTGTTAGAACAACATAGTGTTATACTAGTAACTTTATGACCATCATAGTTGGGTTTTTCATGTAAAAATGGTTTATTTTGAGGACACACAAACATACGATCCCCATATTTAGTAACATTAATATTATTGTACTATTTTGCCATCTTCGGAGTTATTAACTCTGGCTTATCATGATCAACAGGATTGTAACACAAAGATAATCTGTCTATGGCACCACGTGCTGAGAACAGCTCATCCATGTTATAATCGATTTGGGTCCCATTACGATTAGCTACGATGAAACCTGCTTGCATGAAATTGTGGTACACAATATCTGGAATGTGTTTCCAGGTTTGGAAATTTGTTAGACTCCAAGTGAGAATCAATTACTATTGTTTCCTTGAATAGAGTATCTAGAATATGTGTAATGTATGTTGTTGGTAACTTACCAAAGTTGGTCATAAACTCATGTGACAATGATTGTACACCTACATTTTGTACATGATCATCTTGTTGCTGTTCTATATCTTTTATATATGGCAACATATCATCAACAGTAGATGTTAGAAAGAATGTGTCAAAGTCAAATACAGAAAACTTAGTTAACTCCAGTTGTTGTTTTATGTCTATTGGACTCACACCATATACAGATGATAGTTTGTTTACCCACTTTTTAAGTTGTTGAACATTATCAAGGTAATCTATTACTTTCAATGCATTGACATTTGGATGACCACCAGCTAAAAAGTCAACATAATCTAACCATACATATCTTCACCAAATGGAAACACGATTGGTTTTGTTGTTGTCGAACCGTAATTCATTGACCTTTCGATAGTTCTGCTCCCTTGTAATTCATAGGAGGAAACTTTATACATTTTATTATCCACTTGAACTTCCACCATACCCATATTTTTCCATATAGTACAAACATAATATTTTCACAAATAATCTATCATATCCATAACACAATAATATCCAACATTATATCTGTCTGTGTTCAAACTACTACCAATTTAACGAGTAATAATTATATGTTAATTACAAACACATGTGTTATGTATTTAAATAAACAATTATCATTGTACTTATTTTATATTTTATATACAATATACATATTTTTGTAACATCTTATTAAATGAGTAAACTATATTACTAACATCTGTTATGTCAACAACCGTTGATGTGTTGATCATTATGCAATAAGTATCATTCTTTTCAGAGAACTGTGCACTTATTTCTATTTAATGAATTTCTGTCTCTTATGCTTCAATGCCACATACTTTTAACATATGATGTTAAATTATCATCATAATAACAGTACCTGGTACTAGATGATGTTAGTTTATACCAATGTTATAAACTAACATAACTAATGGCAAATATTTTAAAACTATTTATTTCACAACAACAAACCATTAAATATGTCTGATAATCTATATAATGTCACGATACCAGTGAAACACGTTAAGCTCAACATTGGTTATGGTATAACTCACTTACCAGTAACCATCAATCACGATACTGGTATACTATTTAGTTTAGCTGAAGATATGGGTTCCAATTATCATGGTGATGATAATAGTGATGATCTATCAATAGACATTTCTACTCTATTTCCCAAGTTTGATGACGGGGCTTTAAGCTTGTATATCTACTTCCTGTCTGGACTCAACATGTCTGACACATATGTGGTGGATCGAGACATTATGATTAACTGTTTAGCAATCTATGATTACACTGGTGACAACAACTTCTTTGGTGCACTTTTGAAGTGTCTGTTTAAGTTATGGACATTGCTATCACCTGTTTTGTATAGTAGCAGAATAACAGATGAAGTCAAGTGGGAGTTGTGGTTACACTCACCTTATCAATTACTACCTGAGTCGTGGCAAATAGATGTTACTTTCATGAAAATATGGCAAGCACGAGAGGACAATAAACATGTTGTCATTAATGGTAGTGAGGAGTTCAAGTTCGAACATGTTACCGAGAAAACAATAACAAATGATGAGGATGATGAACCATACACAAACCTAGTGACTGTGATAAATAAGGTAACTAGTTATGACAGACTCGTCGATAATGTTAGTGTTGATAACATCGAAGTTAAAGTAATCGAACATGGTCAATTGGCAGGCATAGGTATTGAAACAACTTATAACGGTAAAATTCAAGGTAAAAAAATAGAAGAAGATTTTCGTAATAACAAAAGGAGTGATAGTTTAACTGTTTCCAATACTGTCAATGGTTCCGATAATGGGCCCTACATAAAGTATAAGGAAGGTAAATTGCAATATATAAGCTACCAAATCAACGGTGCAACAGAAGGTACAAAGGTACACTATTATGATAGTGGAAGGATAAAATGCAAAACAAAGTATAACAATGACTTATTTGATGGAACAGAAATTATTTACTTTGATTCTCCAGATTCAAAACCAAAGTTTAAAATCCAATGGTCAAATGATAAAAAATTACAACAAATATATTACTCTGAAGACAATAGTGACTATATAGTATCGAATTATGTTAATCATGATGAAGTTCGTAAATTACCCATGTCATACAGTTTTTACACATCAGATGGAACTTTAACACGTGAAATTACCTATCCACTGGATCAAAATGTTGACAAACAAGATATTACTTATGACACTGATGGACACATTATCAGTGATATCGACTACGACGGCAGCTGGTTATACTCCCTTAAGACCAACACATGGGAGGTGTTTGAAACGGTCAATTAACATACCAAATCCATCAACAACCAACAATCAATAACCAATAACTAATTACAATACAAATAACAACAAGTATGTTACCTTGAGTAACATAATGAACAAACAACTACTATATTAAATAACAACCAGCAAACTACACTTTATGTTTGTTAATTATCACACAGTCAAGTATCTATGTCCTTAATCGTTATAGTTTCGGTTATCATGATGTTAAATATTAACAGGTGAGTATATATTTTGTAACAATAGGTTACTCACCACATGGATATAAATCTATTACAAATTAGTGGTTGAGAACTAAACCATTGTATGTAAGTGTATACATTTAACCATAATACTATTACTTTATATAACATTTGAAACTTAACATACATAATGTACATTACTCAGAGTAATGTTTAACATGTAATTTAAACTATCCTCATAATGATAGTAATTGATATTCCCCTTATATTAGTATTGCAATATATATTGTTGGTCACAATGTTTTTATAAACTGTTTATTTTTAAAACAAAAGTATAAGTAAATCATGGCTAGTAATTTGTATGATACATTGTTACTAGTGAAACATGTTAAGATCAACATTGGATATGGTATAACTCATTTACCAGTAACCATCAATCACGATACTGGTATACTATTTAGTTTAGTTGAAGATATGGATCTTAATGTTCATAATGAACATGATGATGAGTTATTAGATATTTCTACTCTATTTCCCAAGTTTGATGATGCGGCCTTTAGTTTGTATATTTACTTCCTATATGGACTCGACATGACCGATGTGTATGTTGTCGATCGGAATACCATGATTAACTGCTTGGCAATCTACGATTATACTGGTGACAATAATTTCTTTCGTTTCCTTTTAAGATGTCTATTCAAGTTATGGACGGTTTTGTCACCTGTTCTATACAGTAATAGGGTAAGTGAAGAGGTGAAATGGGAATTATGGCTTCATTCACCCTATCAGTTACTACCTGAGTCATGGCAATTAGATACTGTCTTCATGAAATTATGGCAAGCACGAGAGGATAACAAACATGTTATTATTAATGGTAACGAAGAGTTCGAGTTTGAACATGTTACTGAGAAGGTAACAACAGATAATGGTGATGATGATGAACAAGAAACAGTCCTAATAACTGTGATAGATAAAGTAACTAGTTATAGTAGACATATTGATAATGTTAATGTTAACAACACCGAAGTTAAACTAGTCAGAAATGATCAGTTGATAGGTATAGATATCAAAACAATTTATAACGGTAAAGTTCAAGGTAAAAGAACAGAAGAAACTTTTCATGGTAACAACATGGGTATTGGACTGGCTGTTTCCAATACTGTTAATGGTTCCGATAATGGGCCATTTGTAAGGTATAAAGAAGGTAAATTACAATCTGTAAGCTACAAAATTAACGGTTCAATAGAAGGCACAAAGGTGCACTATTATAATAATGGAAAAATAAAACGCAAAACAGAGTATAGTAATAATTTATTCGATGGATTGGAAATTATGTATTTTGATTCTCCAGACTCAAAGCCAAAATTTAAGCTTGTGTGGTTGAGTGGTAAGAAGTTGGAGCAGACTTATTACTCTGAAAACAGCAGTGATTACCATGTGGCAAGATATGTTGTTGATGACGAAATTCGTAAATTACCAGTGTCGTATAGCTTTTACACATCGGACGGAATCATAAAGCGTGAAATTACCTATCCATTAGATCGGGATGTTGACAAACACGATATTACTTATGACACTGATGGACACACTATCAATGATACCAGTTACGACAACACCTGGTTATACTCCCTTAAGACCGATACATGGCTTTACTAGTTATCAACCATTAAACCATCAATGATTAGTACATAAACCACTAACCTATCAACAATTAGTTACAATATAAATAAGAAATATGTTACTTAAAGTAACATAATAAATAAGCTATTATCATGTTAAATAATAACCAGTATGGTATTGTATATTTGTCAACTATCACACCTTTAAATACCATTACTTCAATCATCATATTCTTCGAGTGTTAGTAAGTAAATGTAAATTTTGTAGTAATAAATTGTTTACTGTAATGGTGTAAATACATTACGATTTAGTTTTCAATGACCAAATTAGTATATATTTCAGTCGTGATTCTACTGTTTATATAACACCAAAAATTTAACAAATACATATACATATTACTCCAAGTAATGTTTAATGTACAATTTTAAATACCTTCCCTTCTCTCTCTTCATGATGATAGTAACTGATACCCCTCTTACATCAATGTTGCAACATAGATCGTTAGTTGCAATGTTTTTACAAACTGTTTTTACAAACTGTTTTTACAAACTGTTTTTTAAATGAAACAAAAATATAGACAAAGTATGTCTGATAATTTGTATGATACATCGTTACCAGTGAAACATGTTAAGCTTAACATTGGATATGGTATAACTCAACTGCCGATAACTATTAACTACGATACTGGTATACTATTTAGTTTGGCTGAAGATTTAAATCCTAATGATGATGTTGATGAGTCGATAGACATTTCCACTCTGTTTCCCAAGTTTGATGACAGCGCTTTAAGCTTGTATATTTACTTTTTATCTGGTCTTGACACTACCGGAATACTTGTTGTTGATCGGAATACCATGATTAACTGCTTGGCAATCTACGATTACACTGGTGATAATAATTTCTTTCGTTACCTTTTGAAATGTTTACTTAAACTATGGACGGTTTTGTCACCTGTTCTATACAGTAATAGGATAAGTGAAGAGGTGAAATGGGAATTGTGGCTACATTTGCCCTACCAATTATTACCTGAGTCATGGCAATTAGATGTTACTTTCATGAAAACATGGCGTTCACGTAAGGATAACAAGCATGTTGTTATTAATGGTGATGAGATATTTGACTTTGAACACATAATTGAAGGTGTGGTGGTTAATGATGATGAGGATGAAGATGAAGGTGATGAGGAACAACAAGCTCCAGTTAATCAAACTACTATAATAAAAAAGGTAACTAGCTACGTTAGACAACATGATGATGTTAATGTTAGTAGTAATGAAACCGAGGAATTAAAAAATGGTAAAGTAGTGGTTGTTATTACTAGTACTACTCATAATGATTCACTCCAAGGTAAAGCAACTTTAGACTTTAATGGTGATAAAACTGTATATAATACAGTCAATGATACAGATAACGGACCATACATGGAATATGATGGGGAAGGAAAGTTAAAGTCTCTATGTTATAAAATTGATGGCAAAATACATGGTACAAAAGTGTATTATTATGATAACGGCAGGATCAAACGTGAAACACAATATAACAATGGTGTATTCGATGGATTTGATACAAAATATTTTAACCGACCAATACCAGTAATGGAGTTAAAGATCGAGTGGTTGGATGGTAATAAACTAGAACAGGTATTTAATCTTAGAAACAAATTTGTAGTGGCAAATTATGTTATTGATGGTAAAGTTTACCAGTTACCTGAATCATATAGCTTTTACGAACCAGATGGAACTTTGTCACGTGTAATTACCTATCCTATAGACTCAACTGTTGATAAACATGATACCGCATACGATGATGACGGTAATGTCATTGATGATATCACATATGACAAGACTTGGAAATACTCCATCAAAACAGACGAGTGGTATCATTAGTTATAATGATATTATAAATAAGATTATGTTACTCTAAGTAACACAATGAATAATTAATTTTTACTTGAAGTGACCGATAAGAATATGTTAATTATTTTAACTTTAAGATATCAGTAAATAAATAATTGTTTGTAGTAATGGATCATGTGTTACAAAGATATTAATATAATAAACTCTAAGGATATTTCACCACTAATCCCAGTATCCGGTTATTAACAGTATATGTATGGTTAAAGCTTAACATTATCTAAAGCAGACTGTTTAATATGTAATTCCAAATTATTATATGTTAAATCATTATGTAGTTGAAATTTAATCATTGTAAAGTGTTATACTATCTAAAATACACATATTAAATTGTACTTGTTATTTAATCTTTTAAATTATATTATACAATGTATATTATACAGTACCAATTAAGGTTCAGATAGTGATATATATATATATATATATAGTAATATACTGTTTGGATTTTAAATAAACATATAATTGAAAGTTGTCATGGATATTAAGTACTTTGAAATATCACATACTTTTGATATTTCAAAGTTAAACAACTATAAATATCTAACTAATATTAAATTTGTTTATATATGTTTAGTTGTAAGATTTAAAATTTTAATACTACTCTTAGTAGTATATGTTTACCTATTGACCTGTGTGTTTATAAATGGTCCCTGACACAGAAAATGTAACTCTAGTTCATATTATTTGTTGGATTTAGAGACATTAAACACATTAAAATATATTAAACAATACAAAATTACATATTTTAATATTCATTCAACATATGTAATTTTATTGTTGTGAATTTGTTGAAGATACATTTTTAACCAACCCATGTGAGTCATCATGATCTGGAGTAAACACTGGACTTTTACATCCGCATGAGAAAATATATAAAACTTTCTCCTATCACTGTTACTACTTTCACTTGTACCTATATTATTTTGTGAGTCATAACATATTAAACATTGATCAACCAATTGTTTTTGTTGTTTGATTTGTTCTTGTGTTATGATTGTATTAGCACGATATTTATTGTCTTTTTATTTCCTTCTTTCCTTCTTTGCATCAACAGTCAGACTGTTGATATCTAAGACACTAATAACCTTTGTTAATTTGGCATTGGTGAAATTACCAAACGTGTCTACCACTTCATGAGGTATCATATCTAGTGTACAAAGAATAATGGTATCAAAAGATGTAAACAAATAACAATGCTGTTTAAACTCGTAATACGAAGTAAATACAACATTTGTTCGTTCAATATCATCTGATACTACTAATATCAGATGAACAGTATCCTGACAAAAAACAAGTTTTTCTAGATACACAATATTTTAAATGTTTGATATGATCAACTGTATCTGAAATATATAATATAAGATGTTTGATCTCAACTTCGCCATCAATGATTGTTGTCAACAATTCATTTCTTTGTGTATCTACTATTAACATATTAATAACCTTGTTAAAATAACGAAACCAATCACCATACTCAACATCATCAATGATGACAGATACAATATTACTTGGTACTTGGTACTACTCCTTTAAAACCGATAAATGGCGATAACAGTAATTATATATTAATACATAAATGTCTCGTCAACAATTAATTACAATATAAATAAGAAGTATATTACGCCTTAAAGATGTAACACAATAAATATACAGTTATTATATTAAGTAACACCCGATATGATGTTGTGTTTTTGTTAACCATTACACCTTTAAATATCATGACTCCAATCATCATAATTTTCAAACATTAGTAAGTAAGTGTATATTTTATAGTGATAAATTACTTATCATAAGAGTGTAGACCGAAGGTTAGCTGTGTTTTATATGACACCAAAAATTTAACATAAACATATATTACCCCAAATAATATTTAACATATATTTTAAACTATTCCTCATGAGAAATAGTAACTGGTACCCCTCTTACATCAATGTTACGACATAGACTGTCGGTCACTATATTTTTACAAACTGTTTATTTTTAAAGCAAAATATAGGTAAAGTATGTCTAGTAATTTATATGATACAACACTACCAGTAAAGGATGTTAAGCTCAACATTGGTTATGGTATAACTCACTTACCAGTAACTATTAATCACGATACTGGTATACTGTTTAGCCTGGCTGAGGATATGAACCCTGATGACGGTAGTGGTAATTCGATGGATATTTCTACCTTATTTCCCAAGTTTGATGAAGGGGCCTTAAGCTTGTATATTTACTTTTTATCTGGTCTTGACACAACTAAGGTACTAATTGTGAATCGAAATACCATGATTGGTTGTTTAGCAATCTACGATTATACTGGTGACAATAACTTCTTCCATTACATAATAACATGTTTGTTTAAATTATGGACAATGTTGTCACCTGTGCTATATAGCAACAAGGTGAGTGAAGAGGTGAAGTGGGAATTATGGCTACATTTACCCCATCAATTATTACCTGAGTCGTGGCAGTTGGATCCTGTCTTCATGAAAACATGGCGTTCACGTGAAGACAACAAACATATTGTTATTAATGGTGATGAGATTTTTGACTTTGAACAAATAACTGAAGGTGTAGTGGCGAATGATGATGAAGATGATGATGATGAGAATGGTCAACAAGTTCCAGTTAACCAAATTACCGTGACAAAAAAAGTAACTAGCTATGTTAGACAACATGATGATGTAAACATATCTGATACTGAAACTAAGGAGTTAAATAATGGTAAGTTGGTTGTATTTAGTGCTAGTACCACTTATGATGATTCACTCCAGGGTAGTGGGATAGTAGAGTCTAATAACATTAAAGAAGTGTTTAATGCAATTAACGATAGGGATAATGGACCATATATGGAGTATGATGGTCAGGGAAAGTTAAAGTCTTTGTGTTATAAAATTAATGGTAAAATACACGGTACAAAGGTTTACTATTATGATAACGGTAGGATAAGACGTAAAACACAATATAACGATGGTGTATTCGATGGTTTTGACACACAATACTTCGACCAACCAATATTAGAGCCGGAAATAGACGTCGAATGGAGAAATGGTAATAAATTAGAACAGGCATTTAACTTCAGAGACAAATTTGTAATAGCAAATTATGTCGTTGATAATAACGTTTACCAACTACCCGGTTCATATGACTTTTACACACCAGATGGAATTTTAACACGTAGGATTACTTATCCCGTAAGTCCATCTATTGACAAACACGATATTAAATATGATGGTGACAAAAACATCATTGATGACATTACATATAATAGTTCTTGGACATACCACATCAAGAAAGACAAGTGGTATCATTAGTTATGATAGTATAAACGACAATATGTTACTCTAAGTAACACAATAAACACAATTACAACAAGTAGTAACATGACTACATTAGATTATGTGTTTCCAATACCATCAACAAGTAAACAATTATCTGGGAGTAATAAGATGTACATTATAAATATAATAAATTTAATGGTTAAGTTTAATATTGTGGTAGTTATTATTATACTTCATCCAGTGTAAGACATTGTTGTTGTTGAGATAACATTAATATTATTACTACATATAAAACTATATTGCAACATTTATTACATTGTGTAATAAACATTCTTGTATTTTACATGTATAACATGTTTTAACACTTTTATAATGATAGACGTCATAATTAGTGTATAAGTGTTGGTTATATGTTTATAACAAATATCTATTTAGAAAATATGTTACATGCATATTAACCTTATTTACAATATGTTATAACACTTGATGGTAAAAATGTAATAGAATTTATATTTTAATACTACTTGTAGTAGTATCTTGTAGTCTAATGACTTATAAATGTCTCCTTCTCCCCTCCTTCTCCCCTTCGCCTTCAATATGACAAATTTAACTTTGGTTTGGCACTAGTTATTAGTTTTAGATATTAAGACATAGTGGGAAAAACAAGAGGTTAGATGTAAAACATCATGTTAATTATGTGAACTTGTTGAAGCTATACATTTTTTAATCAAACCGTGTGAGTAATCATGGTCTGGAGTGAACAGTGGATTGATATCTGCATAAGAAGATGCATGGAATATCCTCTTACCACTATCACTAACCATGTTAACACCATTTTGTGAGTCACAACATATTAAACATTGGTTAACCAATTGATGTTGATTGACTGGTTGATTGACTGGTTGATCTGTTTGTTGATTGATGTGTTGTTCTTCTGTTGTTGTCTTGTTGGCACGATACATGTTATCCTTTTGTCTCCTTCTTTGCATTAGGGGTTGTTGGTTGGTATCTAAGATGCTAATAACCTTTGTTAATTTGCTATTGGTTGTGAGGTTACCAACTTTATCTATGACATCATGAGGTATCATGTCTGGTGTGAGGAGGATAATAGTGTTAAACGATGTGAGCAAACTGCACTGTTGTTTAAATGTGTAATATGAGGTGAACATAATAGTACATTGTTCAATGTCACGTGAACTTCCGATATTAGATGAGCAATGTGCTGATAGCAGATATGTTTTACTGGATGCACAGCACATAGTTTTAAGTGTTTTGATATGATCCAACCTGCTTGTAATACACAACACACGATGTTTAAGTTCAACCTCACTGTTAATGAGTGTTACTAACAACTTATTTCTTTGTGTATCCAACACTAGCTCATTAACCACCTTGTTGTAGTAGTTGGGCCAATTACTACTGTCAACATCATCAGTGTTATACTTGTTAACACTATTATATTCAACGTCACAAATATCAACCATGATTTGACCATGGTTTACATAACTACAAATTCACTATTTAATATCAACAATAATCATAGTTGTGTAAATTAATGTAAAGACAAAAGAATAGAACAAGCATGTGTACATTAAATAATAATTATACCATTACTACTCCCGGAAAATAAACATTGTAATAATTATGTGTTAAATATATAATTACTATAAATTAAATTGTTAACATGTATTAAAACATATATTTTTATAATATGTAACTATTGCAGTCATGAAGTAATTATGTTATATTTGTTATTTTAACAAATGGTTAGATTCCAAAATTTTTGTTACATGATAATATAACATGTAGTTAATTTACATCTCTCGACTAAGGATTTTTATCATCCTAACTTACATATTTTGTATGGATATTGTTGCAACAAAGGACTAAATAGTTTGTATCTAAATGTACCAAATACAAAAAGATTTAAGATACCATCCAAGATAGTATTTATGTTAGGAATGTAATGACACCCCAGTGTTTGTTACTGTTGTAGTTTATAATTTGTAGTTTATAATTTGTAGTTTATAATTTGTAGTTTATAACTTGTAGTTTATAACTTGTAGTTTATAACTTGTAGTTTATAACAGGTTGAAACCTCGTTAACACTATGAGATTAGAGGATAGAACATAAACCGATCCTCTTGGACATCATGATCTCCTCGTTTACCCTTTCACTGTCATCATAACCATCGTAAGTGGCAAATTGTAGGTTGTAATCTTTGTTGTACACCTCCAATGATTCAGCGGTTGGAGGCACGACACCCTGGTATCGAGTACCATTGATACCATTACCGTTGTTGTCGTAAAACAAGATATAGTCACCCTTAGGAGCATAAGTTAGGCCACCACCTAATGGAATCCCAGCCCAGTAGTAAATCTTATACTTGGAAATTTGGGGCTTGGGAGTATTGGGGTCAAGTTTACGACTCATATCTCCATTGTTTTGAACTGTAATAAGTTGTTGTCCATCAAATGTATAGAAAGTAACAGTCTTAGATCCAAGCTTGTAACCCACAAGTCGACTACCTGGTTTCTCATGACAGTAGTAAGATGCTGACTTGATTGTCATACTACCAACATTATTCACCCACGTGTAATAAGGAACATTAGACAAGTCATACTTGTTAGTGTAGTCAGCCAAATCATCCAGTGATGGATTTGTTGTTGTTGCTTCTGTTGCTTCTGTTGAAGGTGGTTGGTTACAACCGTAATACACATCACCACCAATGAGATAACCATTGATGTCATAAAACATAATAAAGTCTGTCTCAACAGTCTTGTCGATGTTCTTACCAACAAAGAACTTCTGGAGACGAATCTCACATACCTTGGGCTTGGGAGCCTTTGGATCTAATCTCCTTGTCATACCATGCATGTCGGTATTACCTGACACAACCCCGATAAGCTTACCATCGAATGTGTAAAAATTTGCCTCTGTCGTCTTGGAACATGGACCACCATAAGGTTCACTAGTCTTGTCATAACAAACATAAGATGCTCCTTTGATGGTGACCATTATTAAATTTGTATTATATGTGTTTCACACAGTTTGTAACTTCCAATTATCATTTTCACCCAGATGGTGAGAGATAACAAACAATTGTTAATCTTATAACATAAGTCGTGTCATAGTGTTATCTTGGAATATATAACACTTCCAATATTCTACGTTCATTGAACTATCAAAACACACACACATACTTCTATTAGTAAACCTTAAATGGTGTATGTGTATAGAAGTGTGAGTATACACTCAAATGTGGAAAGTTTGTAGTGTTTTACAACTAACAGGAACCTGTTGATGACCAATAACATTATAAATAAGTATTGTAGTAACTCATTACGAAAAATGTAGTTAACATATAAATGTGTTGGTTGCTGGCATACTAGTTATAAAATTAATGGAACATAGTACAATTAACTGTAACGTGACTGGAAGTTACAAATATGTTTAGATGTGAAATTTACTTTGTAGCAAAGTAAACAAGTCTTGGTTACACAGTTGTGTTGTTTTGAAAGATTTAAATGTATGTATATTTGTTTGTAGTAACCAGATAATTAAACTAATTATAGTAAATATGGTATTGTAATTTATATTCATTATAATAACACAATTAACAAATTTAAAATTAAAATTGGTGAGGAGAGGATATAAAAGGTATTATGTTTGGTTACCATAGAATAGAAAGAGAGCAAAAGAAAAAATATGGGTGGAATAACTTTGATAGAAGTGGTGAGTACCGAGTGGTAAGAGATTATTATCCAATTGACATTGACATTGACATTGATATTGACACAGCACTTGATACAAATGTTAGGGATTTTATCATGAGTTACATATCACCAGATATTAAATTAAATGTATCACTTGATAGGATGTTGCCGCAAGGTAATAAACCTATAAGTGAGAACATCTTCCCTCCTCCCAACCACCACCGTGATTGGTGGTGTTGAAATAAGAAGGGTAGTAGATACAACTACAAACGAGATCTCTGGATCCGTTCAAATTGTCATCTCACTCAATGATAACCTTAAAGATCCAAGCTCGGAGATAATCGAAATCTTGGAATCCAAGACCAATAATACTATTGGTATTAATAATAGCAAGTTTAATGGTGAGTATACGATTAAGAAAATGTATTCTGGTGTTTACTATGGTGGATCACATGCCAATAATTACACACTGCAATATAGAAATGGTATTGTAATTATCCCTCTCAAAGTTAGTGAAAAGAATTATTTATTTGATGGTTTTAACCATACAGAGTATGTTACTAATTTACCACCCCTTTCACCCGTATCAATTCTCATCTCCAAGAGTGTGAATGGTGTACATGTTGATGTCAATGACCATGATAATAATAGTGATAGTGATAGTGGTAACAACATCGATAATAGTCGCATTAACAATGGTGTTGACAGTAGTAACAGTCCCAGTCGCAACGGTAACCTTAGCCTTAGTAACAATAGTAGCTTTAGTCGCAGTAGTAGTTTTAATGATGACTATAGTAGGTCTAGTTCTGTTGACACGAGGGGGAGATGAGAATACTAGAAGTTTAACAGGTACAAAATACATAGGTGAGGATACACGTGTTGGTAACTATAACGGTAATAGGAACATCTTCCGTACATCAGAGTCTTATCATGACCACGATACCAATTATCCAGTACCACGAGAATTACCATATTAAGCTCAAGATCGTAATTTGTTATTATGTTTTAGTGTAAAATAAGTAATTGTTGTCCATTGTTGTTGAGTTAATGGTTGTACCAGTTGAGAGGTAAACAATATAACTAATATGTTAAACTTGGTTTATCATTGTCACGATTTAACAACTTATCATTTGATGAGTGAAGTTTAAACACACACACATATACACATAACACAAACAGTACTACTATGGTTTGTTATTTCCAATACCTTTGTTATGTAAATGTATTATTACAGTAACTGTAATTAGTATAATTTTATCCTTTCTTCCTCTCAAACAACCACTATATTTGTATATGTGTTATAGTAACACATATTTATATCTACTGTTGTAAATTACATACAACAATGAACAACTATCCATTACTAATGATGAGTGTCTTGTTATTAAACTCCTATGTTAAATACTATTAATATACATAAAGTACTATCATGTTATAATTACATATTATTAATAAACATAACACAATTATAACTGTATACAAATATACAAATATACAATTACATATGTCACATAAACTATATTGTAACAAAAACAAAAGGATTACTGGTACTACAACATAATTCATGATAAGAATTAATAATACCATATCTTGAGACATATGTCTTATACTCACATATTAATTACTACTAAGGTAGGAGAATTTAATCATAGAAGTGTCAATAGATCTTTGTATTGTTAATTAACACTACAAACAAGTAATATTATAATAAAATAACATTGTAAATAGTATATTTTATATTATATATTGTATATTACTATTGTGACAATTATAATGTGTAAAATGATATCAGTAAAATGTATACACATACATTGGTTAATTGTGTTACATTGTGTATATATGTATGTACATGTTATTTTATATATGTTAAAATTAGTCATGATAGTAGTAGTAATAGTGTTAATTACAACATTGTGTTGTAATGTATTACAAAATAGTTGTTTGCTACTAAATTGTAATAAACAAGGTAATTATTGTATTTGTTAAATTATAAACCTGTTTGAAAAACATGTAGTTGGGATACGAAATTACCATACTGGTTCTAATTACATATTTTCAAACAGGTTTATAATTTAACAAATACAATAATTACCTTGTTTATTGTAATTTTCTTACCTTCCTAAGTAGAATCCATGGGTTGAAGTTAGCAAATCAAACGAAGAAAGAGAGAAAGAGAGAGAAAATAAAAATAAGCAAATCAATAATTACATGAGTACGATTGAGTATTGAGTGTCAAGTCTAAATAAACATAAATATAAACTATATAATATCGTGTTATATATTCTACCCATTAATACTACATAATTTTGTTACTGTTAAATATGTAAATGTTAACAACTACTCTTCTTCTCTTCTTCTCTTCTCTTCTTCTCTCCTTCTCTAACACAAATAATGTTATAGTCACTCAATATGTTAAGATTTAATGAACATCTAGATTACAATAATTAACACAGTAATTTGTTAACACATAACATTGTCATTAATTTTATTTATACTCAAACTATTGGTTAGAATATCTTTCATATGAAACATACAAAAAACACAAAAACACAAAAATACAAATTGTTGTATGATTTACAATCAACCAACAAGTAAATGTATTGTTATTAATACAGTACACAAAATAGTAGTAATATTGTAATCAACAGTACACGATATAATGTTATAATACTCATTGGTACAAACACATACATAAATTAACATGTGGTCATTCAAAACAAGTTACTATTTGTATCTCAACGTGAGATACAATCTTTCTTATAAATATTATATACCTTAGTTTTACAGAGAAGATATATGTTTTGTTTTAGTATTGGAAACAAAAGTATACTTAACATATCATACTTGTAAATACAAATGTTATAATCTTAATTTAGTACACAATAGTTTTTTACTTTTGGTATGGTATGGTATGGTATGGTATGGTATGGTATGTGTCTGAATACTGTTATATTTATAGGTAAAGTACCTAACGGTATTTTTTTAGATTACGCATCAGATATATGTTGGGTCTTGGAGTTTATAGGTTGTATCTGTGATGTTAACAAGTTAAATTTGTAACCAACATTATAACTATAATACGTTGTAACCAACATTAATTGTAATACTACTTGTATAACTGGTATTGGTTACAAATTTGAAATTAAAATATTATGTGTATATAAACACATGTCGGGTTATAATCAAGTAGGGAGAGGATATGAGGGTAGTAGATACAGAACAGATAAGGACTATTATCCAATTGATATCGATAATGTACTTGATGTTCAGATTAGGGACCTTATTATGAGATATATATCACCAGATATTAATCTTGAACATATATCTTTTGATGAGTTGTTACCACGAGGCCAATCACAGAGCGAGATCATCTTCCCTCAAACTACAGTTGTTGGTGGTGTCGAAATAAGAAGACAAGTGGATGTGCTCACAAATGAAGTTGTTGGACCTTTTCACATTTTCATCTCACTCAGCGATAATCACCATGGACTTAACTCCATAATCGTTGAGATTGAAGCAACTAAAATGGGTGCATTCGATGATAGGTTTGATGGTATGTACTCTATCAAGACAGTATTTTCTGGAATTTATTATGGTGGTTTGAAAATTAACACTTACACATTACACTACAACAAGGGTGTTGTAGATTCCCCAGTTCGCGTCGGTGAAGTAAGCTTCGACAGCGCAAATACAAAAACCTACAGCTACGATGTGGCTGAGGTGTCATCACCAGTTGCATCACCAGTCATGTCATCATTTCGTGATCAACCATCATCAAGTTATATCACACCAACGGTAATTTCCAGTCCTGTTTCTAGCCCTAACTCCAGTTTTAATTATAATGATAACTATCGTCATAGTGGTAATCGTTCTGGATCTGTAGATTTAACAGGTAGTTATCGCTTCAACGATAAAACTAACACTCGCCGTGGTAGTGTTAACTATTATGATAACACAACTGGTGTCACAGATTTAGCACAACAATATAATACCAGATACGAACCGGATGACACTCAACATGCTGATCGACCAGTATCAGATGCTAGTGATGATGATGATGATAATGATGCATACATTTCACAATCACGACAGAGGATCTCCTATTCGAGACCTCTGCCCCCTGATATGAGGAGATTATCATTGTCTGAAATTAAACCTGTACAGTACCAATCAATTGTTAAGCAACCCAACCAGTTTGGTGATCCATATGAGTCAACTGGTAATTTGCTGTTTGGTGAATAAACTAATTATCACTAAACAACAAATGTTGTTATGTTTGTTATCTCTAACAACTACTGCGTATATGTAAAATTGTATGTTCTTAATCATCAACATAATCATCAACATAATTATTATAATATGTGTTACTGTAACATATATGTATATTCATCTCCCACCATTATGGATTGTAACAACATTTAACAACATATTGTGTTTACAAACAATATAATATGTTATTAGTTAAACAAGTTTATATTTGTTATTTATCATAGTAATAGTTTACACATACTAAAAACTTCAAAGCATATGCGAACTACTACATTGTATATTATTTGTGTGTAATTACATTACCAATGTTAATTACTTAACAAATATAAAGTACAAAACAACATAAAATGTTATGTTGTACATCAAGTAATTATATTACAAACACAAAAATGGTTTAGTACTTCAACTGTATTGCTTTGAATATTAATAGTATACTGTATATTATTATATTACAACATAATCTCTAATCACACAAACACTTACTAACATTATTATTGTAAAATGTTAATATGTATATATTAACAGCATCTGTAATGTAAATATTGTATTGTGGGTTATACAAATAACATCATATATCGTCTGTCATACACACAAACATATTTATGCGTGAACACTATTAAACTATCATTACACAAAATAGTAGATTGCAACAATGACATTATATTACTTCTGTACAAATTTACATGTATGTATGATTCAACAATATAAACATCCACATTGAAACTTTTATATATTAACAAAATATTTACCAGGTAAGTATTGTTCTTAGTAATACTAACATTCCTAACAACATTAACCTTTCTTTGTTTTGATATGAAGATAATATGTTACAGTTACGAATTTATAATATGGTTAGTAATTTACAGTACTCTATGTAGGATAGAGTTGTCATCATAACAACTATTACTTACGGTACTTATATAAATAATACACAACAAATTTGTATGACATTGTTACTAGTATAACAATAAGAGTTTAACAGTATCTCCATAAAACAAGTATTTATGGAGATACTGTTAAACTCTTATTGTCACAACATGGTGTTGTGAACTACATTGATAGCACAATACAGTACACTGTTAACAACAAGATGTTTAACTGTATTGTTTTATGTGGTAAAGTATAATAGTTAAATGTTAGTCATACGTAACATTATAGAATTAAAATGTCTTACTATGCGACATTGTTAATATGTTATTTTGTAAATTAAATGTGTATGTATTAATATAGCTATAATGTTTAACACAAGATGTATTTTGTTCTCCTCATTATTTTTTACTCTCCCATTTTTACATGATGAGGAGGATAAAGTAATATGAGTTACTTACACAAAAACAATATATGTCGTATATAATATACATTTTTGAAATGCAAATTATATAAATATTTCGTTGCATCAAAATATATTATATACATTTGTATGTCTATTACGAGGTACTTTAAATTATTAACATACAACAGATATGTTACACACTTTGTGTATTTCTTGTCTAGTAGAACAATGTTAACTACTCGTAATATTATAGTCATATATCATTAACAGTTAGAGATATAATGTTATGTTCTTTATCTGGTTGGTACTCAAAAGTTAAATATTGGTTTACTTCACTGTGAAGTAAAAACAATAACTTGTTAACAATGTTATAGTTGTATGGTCTGTAATCACACAATAACATTATCATTACATTTAATATTGTGAACATGAGTGGGTATATACATATTAATATGTTATAATAACATATTGGCTGTCATGATAATATTTGTAGTTGTATTTGTAGTTATGATCGTGGTTATGGTTATGACTCCTGTTGTGGTTCTGGTTCGTTGTAACTAAGGTTAACCTCGATAAACTTACAAGTGGTATCTTTGTATTTGGTTTTGACCTGTTCGGGTGTGAAGTGGTGTTTGTTACCTAACACGATAACATCGTACTGGTTTAGGGACACAGGTAACTTTGGTGACTTGTCAGTCTCATATACGTGTTCGTAGTCCTCCTTGTTGAACATTGAGATGAGGTGTGACTTACCAATACCAGATGGACCCTGAACAATGTATACATGTCGCTTATTGCTATAACGAGGTGTCTTGTTGAACAACTTCTCATTTATACATCCATAACCAGATGGATAGTAGCTGTCACCTCCCTCCCCGGTACTGACCGCAATCCAGTCTTTAGTGTTTACATCCATTAACACCTTAACCTCACCATTATGTTTAACGTTGTATACACCAGCATCATACAGTTTGTTTTTGTAGTCACTATCAGCCACCACTATTACCACATCCAAGTCTTTCTTGGGAACATAATGTAGGGTACCAACTTTATCATGTTTAGACATGGGTATAACATCACTCATTTCACTCCAGGTGGCTGAAGTGTAACCAGAATAACAATCACCATAAGTGTTACTGACTGTAACCTGGTGTTTATCCTGCTTGTCATCTTCCAAAAATATCGTGTATTGTGTCATGTCACAAGTACCAAAATCCCTAGATGTCTGACACTGAATTATACCGACGATACCAATCACCTTCATCTAAACTTTTTAGATTAGAAAATAACTTATATTGTTAATTTTTATTATCAATTTAATGTTTGTTTCGTGAGTCCACAATTATTAACATTATTAAACTACAATCTTGTGGATGTATTGTTCCCCTAATTTCCTAACTTGTATTTCCTTTGACTCCACTAATACTCTTTACTCATACAGTTTTACATTGTATGGATAGAATAATGAGTGTTATATACGAAATAATAAAGATGTAAATTATTATTTTGTTTGTACAGTAACTGTAATGTATATTATATGGTACATTTTTGTATTTACCAAATGCGTAATATAGTTGACAGCAATAATAATTTAACCATATTATAACGTTATAATTATATGTTGTGACACCCAAGTATGTATACGTGTATGGGTAGATGAGATAAGTCTCATATTACTAAACGTAATAACATGTAAATTATTGTTTTTTTTAATATGAGTACAGTGTGTTGTATTAATGTAAAATTGAAATAACAATATGATATTGCTGTGTAACGGATACAAAATGGTTTATATTACTAGTTATACACTATCTGTAAATAAGGAGGGTATTGATACCACCGAACTTGCCAATGTTCTGTTCGAGACAATGAAGTCTAGGATTTTATGTGATGAGTCTTCATATGAGAAGTCTTCATATGAGAAGTCTTCATATGAGAAGGTCTTGGACAGTCTGCGTCAGATGGTAGACAAGCTCGTTCACGACGATAATTACGATGGTGCATGGCAGTCATGTTTTGATGACATGGAACAGGTATCAATGTTGTATCCAGGTTACAGATTTATGGTACAGGCTGAACGTGAAAAGTCGGATGACAGTTGGATTGCCTATTTCATCAGTGGTAAGAAAGTTATGTACAACAATGAACTGTTCATCAACTGGATGGTTAAGAAGTATCATGATGATAGAAAACAACTGTTTGAGGAGTACATCAGTACTAACATTAAGTAACAATACCATCATCATTATCATCACTATCATCATCAGTGTTAATAACATCATGAGATAGGACATAAATATATGTCCTACATACACCAATTCTTTTCACATCATTATGATGTGTACAAACAACACTAACACTAATACTATTTAGTTTACAATTCCAAATTGTTAATTACATTAACTTGTGAATGTTTAAATAAGTACTTATATATTCGTTATATTACAATTACACTCTGTTGTGTATAGTTTATACACACGCTTTTCGTGGAAGGAGTGTAAAATATCACAGAAACATAATGTGGTGTAATAGTAGGGTCAATTACACATTATATTCATAATAATTATTCTATTAATGTTTTGTTGTTACATATTTATAAATTTGAAATTATCAAAAAAATTAGGGCCCATAAAATGGGATATAACACCAGCTATGAACTGTCTGTGGACAAGGAGGGTATTGACATCAATATGATGGCTGATAAACTGTTCGACATTTTGAAGATGAGTCTGGATCCAAGTGATAATTACTATGGTGAGTCACTGAAGTACATTCGTCAAATGGTAGATCAACTCATCTACGATGATAGATATGATGGTAGATGGTATAATCATACTAAAGATATGAAACAGCTATCATTGGAATTTCCAGGATATAAGTTTCGGCTACAGGGACAAGGTGAAGAGTCAAATGATAGATGGATTGCTTATTATCTGAGTGGTAAAAGTGTTGAGTATACCAAAGATTCATTCATCAACTGGATCGTCCACAAGTATCATGGTGATCGGAACCAACTATTCGATGAATATATCGATTCAAACATGAAGTAAAACCATGCTGTGTAAACCTTTTTGGTTTACACAATGTTACTGTAGTGTTGTATATACAACACTAACGTACAGCACTGTTACCAGTCAACAACACCATTTTTACAACTTAAAGTTGTAAAGATATGATAATACATGAGAGATTAATTTGTGTATTTGTACGTGTATATATATATATATATGTACTAATTCTAACATTACAGTGTAATGGTATATTGTAAATTTTACACATGTGCATTAACACTTTAAATGGTTATGAATACAATTATAGTTAGTAACCAGTTTACAAACATTATTAACTTGTTAAAGTCTTACTTACTGTATTATTTGTTGCATAACAAATGTATATTTATTGTAATACTGGGATAAAAATATACATGTTTTTAAAACATGTAGTTGTAAACATTATCATTATAAATGTATGTATCCATTATTTGATGTATAAAAATATTATATCCAATTACATTTTAACCAATAATTGTTAAAATAAATAGTAGTTGTTACTATATTATATAGTAATATATTTTACATGACACGGTTAATATTTATTATGTGGATTAACACATATCGAGTGTTTGTTTATTAATACATATATGTATATATTTGTATGTTAATAAATAAAAGGTAAAAGTTATAATTACATGAAATTAACTATAAATGTTATATAATATTATTATAAGTAGTATATATATATATATAGTAACGTAATATTATTTTAATCTTTATTACTTTATGTATTATTGGTATTTACAATTGTAGATGTAAATACAACTTAAAGTAGTAATTAGACTACTACTAATACCATTTTATCATAACAACATATTTACTTATTTTAGTTACTTATCATACACACCAACTGGTTATTTTAATATTAACATCTAATTTTACGGGTGACAATCTTGG
>Ga0302300_1000332_pt1 | contig 35827 bp, 34 predicted proteins | sample III_Palsa_E1_1_FD_198756 | JGI IMG/M metagenome (GOLD analysis project Ga0302300, IMG submission 198756) | Peat permafrost microbial communities from Stordalen Mire near Abisko, Sweden - III_Palsa_E1_1 | ecosystem: Environmental > Terrestrial > Soil > Palsa > Peat permafrost | place: Sweden...
AAGCTTACTATGATGTAGTAACCATTGGTAAAGGCGGCAAAGTCAATTTCGAGCGGGACAGCCTGCTTCATGTGCCGGGTGTACGGGTTGCAGCGATAGGCCAGGACCAAAACGGCAAATCCTTGCTGCAGTATACTTCACTGAAGCAATTCCATAAAGAATCTGATGCTTACATGGAAAAAAATGGGTTTATTGAAATAGAGGTAGACATGAAAGTTGAACATATTCATAATTTATGGCACGTATGGAGCAGTTACGAATCCCGTAATATAAGCGGAGGGCCCGTAATTGAATGGGGTATCAACAGCATTGAGTTATATTCTGACGGCAAACGCTTTTGGATATTAGGTTGGTTTTATGACTAATATATCACGCAAATCATGCACAATAAAGCTGTTGTTATTAGGTTTGAAGCAAATTTCCAACAGCTTTTTCAAAATCATTCAGGTCAAATGGCTTACTCAGGTAGATATCCGCGCAGCTTTCGCCAGCTATATTTTTCAAAGCAGTATTTGTCGAAACAAGTAATACAGGAATATTTCCAGTGACTTCATTGCCCTTTAATTCAAGGCAAAGCTTATTGGCTAACCCGTCCTTCAGCAGGTGGTCAATGATGATAAGATGAGGGTGAATCTTAATTATCGCGCCCATTGTGGGTATTTCTTTAAAGGAATAGACGCTCAGCCCGCATCCAATAAGTATATAATCCACGACGTCCAATAACACTTCGTCGTACTCTATGATTAATACTTTCTTCATCTCCAAGGCGTAGGTAAATTTGAGTACTAATATATAGATAAATTAGTTATGATCCTGAAAGCGCCAAATAGCGCGGAAGCGCAATTGCAAGAGGCATGAAAATTAAAAATCCAAACAGCCATTCTCTCGTACATTTCCTCTTCAGAAAAATTATTGAGCGGCGTTTTTAAGGTTAACTAATAATCTGGGCAATGGTTTTCACCGCGGGAATAACAAAATCGTGCTCGCCCGTTTCCACCGTCCGTAACTAGTACCAGGTGAAATATAGCGCCACTTTCAACCAGGACCGGGCTGGGTAATTTTTGTTCAAATCTGCTGCGGCCGTTCCAAACCTAAATTGATTGTATTAGACAACGAAATGAAACCATTGGGATATATGGGAGCCCGCCGCCGGCCAGATTGCAATCGTTCATGAAGCAGCGGAAAAATGATGGCCTCGGGCTCAAAGAGATGATCCTGAAAGTGGATAACTGGTATGATTTGGATAAAACACGGTCATTGTAAGAGGAGTTGACAAGGCGGGACTTTAAGCGAGCGGTAAACTGAAATAAAAAGTCGACCCGACGCCGCTTTCACTTTCCACCCATATCCTGCCGTTATGCCGCTGGATGATTTCGGCGCTTAAATACAATCCTATGCCAAAGCCGGAAATATGCTTGGTATGGTAACCATATCCGTTAATGACTTGCTGTCCGCCTCGGCGGATGAACTCGATAGCCTCATCGGCAGTGGCCACTGGCCCTTTTTAACCTAGCTCGCCGCCATCAAAAACAAAGCCTGTTTTTTGATATTTGACGCGGTGGATACCGCAAAAGAAGAACACCTCAAAAAACAGGTACTTGAATGGATCACACTGGCGCTGGGAAAGCTGCCTGCCAACTGGAAGATCATGATCTCCGTCCGAACCTATGATGCCTACCATTCGCAAAAACTGCTGAGGATATTCAGCTGGGGCACAACTGAACAACTGGCTAAAGTGCCCAAGTTCACCATTGAGCCGCTGGAACCGGACCAAATCGAAGCCGCCCTATTTGGAACTATTTATTCAAATTTCCATGTTAATCTTTGAAATTATTGTGGCATAAATGAAAGCGGAATATACTTTAAAAATATAAATTAATTCATAAGTCTTTACAACTATCTCGCTTTAGACAACCTAGATCAATTTTAATTTTTCCATTCATTGCTTGTCATATAGGCGTTAATAATTTGACGGTCAAACATTATAGCTGTAGCTAATAAAATAAACATTACAAACTTGGTATTGTAATTGCACATCATAAGGAAATTAGCATATATGAACTCCTTGATAGTGGTAGATGATAATGAGATAGATTGGTTAATCGCTAATTATAACTTGAAAAAGTATTCAAAGTTTGATGAGGTGTCCTATTATAATGGAGGATTGCCCTTTATGGATTACATCAAACTTCATATTGACGAAAAAGACAACTTACCGGATGCAATACTCCTAGATCTAAGCATGCCACACTTCGATGGCTGGGATGTTTTAAATGCATTGAAAGCTATCTATCCGATCCTTGCAAAGAAAATAAAGGTATATATCGTTTCGTCATCGGTAAGTCCTGTTGATATTCGGAGATCTAAAAGGTACGACTTCGTACGCCAATTTATATCAAAACCTTTTACCAAAGAGAAGGTATTTGAACTATCTGTTTAAAACCGCTACTGGAAATAAGTGGTATATATAACAATGATGACTAAAGAAGAGATTATTATAAAAAAAGAAGAGCTAGTCAAACAGTTGTTGATTATTTCTGAGGAAGTTAAAAAGCTCAAAGAACACAAAGAAGTGCTAATAGGCGAACTAATAGCACTTGAACAAAGGAAGACCTACCGCACTTAATTAAGGAACTTATTAACTTGCATGTTTAAAATTTCAGCTATCGCTAGTAAAGTGTTGACGGTAATCTTGCTATGGCCTGACTCAATCCTACTGTAAGCAGTCTGGGATATCTTGAGTTTAATAGCAACATACATTTGCGTAAAACCTTTTAATTCCCTTTGAGCTCGGATGTTAACAATAATGGCATTGAGCTTGTTAGGTATTGTTATAACGTTCAATTGTAAGCTTCAGGTACTTTTTAACATTCAGGTTAATCTTTTGTTCGCGCTGAACAAAAGATTAACCCGCCAGCACTTGGCTTTTGTATGGCTCAACAAACGTCCCTACACAATTCAATTCTAATTTCAGCTCATCATTTGGAGCCTATAGTCAATTAGTAAGGATTGATTGCTTGTGGTTTCCATGGTTGAGTAACATGTAATATGGTACCTGCAAAAGGGATAACCGGAAATTTGCAATAAAAAATACCCGTACAAGACGGCCGGTACTGGAATCTCACGTTGGCCTTTTGACTAATAATTTTGATTATACATCGAAAGTGTCGCAGATTGTTTATGAAAATGCTATTTTCCTTTACGTCGAACCATAATATTCAAAGTTCTTGCAATCAAATGCAGATCGGTATATAAGTTAACCTTTTGAATATAAAGTAAATCATACATCATTCGTTCGCACATTTGATCGACGTTTTCAGCATAACCAAAATAAACTTGGCCAATAGAAGTGATACCGGGCTTTAGGCGTTGCAATTTGCGATAATGAGGATTGCGTGCTATGATTAGCTCAATGAAATGTTGACGTTCTGGACGAGGACCAACAACTGACATTTCACCTTTTAAAACGTTCCAAAATTGTGGCAATTCATCTAAACGGGTACTTCGAATGGTACGGCCCCATTTGGTGACACGCGTATCATTTATACTAGATAGTTGTGGCCCAGATTTTTCAGAGCCCACACACATGCTTCGGAATTTGTAGATATAAAATGGACGCTCATCCTTACCTATGCGCTGCTGTTTATAAAAGGCCGGACCCGGTGAAGAAAACTTAGTAACAAAATAAAGGAATATAAAAATAGGTAAACCCATTATCAGTATTGATAAAGAGAAGAAAATATCAAATAACCGCTTAAAAATCCTTATTTGTAAATCCAGTTGTGGAAATGGTACCGAATGAACGGCTTCAAGACTTCCGTTAGGCTGATAAAAAAAATCTCGCTTAGGGGCATGATATTCCGACGACAAATTTAAAGAATAGCTATAAACTTTATTGACCTCTTTGGTAATTTCCATTGACAATTGATTGCCAATCTTCTTTTTGAATGCAGAAGTGGGACGCTTGTTTAAAAATGATGAAAATAACCGGTTGTAAATATTCGCCATAAAATCAGAAAGTGAAAATATCTCAACAATTAATTAATTTTTCTATATGAAACCATTTGGCAAAGGCCGAACCCGAACCTTGCTCTAACTTGATGAATAATTGCCTTACATATGCAAAGACATACTAACGATAATTAATTGGTACCTTTGAACGCATTCATGTTGTAAAACGATTTTAAGAAGTCAAGAGGCACATTAAAAAAATCGGATTTACGCTTAGTTAAAAAAGATTTATCCAAAGGAAAGCTACCGGGCATCTCCATAAAACATTTGTGGTTGGAAGACTTAAATCCCATTGACCAATCCTCGAAATTTCTTTTGTTTATAATTGATTCATGAAGCTTAGTTATATCATAATGCCGATTATCAGCTTGGATTTTTGAAAAAAGTAACCGTACTTCACTTTCATTTCCTTCAAGCGCTTGGATAAAACGTCCACCTTCGAAACGTAGAAAACTGCCCTCGATATAAAGCAACATGCCGGTTATGCCATGTGATTTATTCCAAGTTCTTGATTGTTCAAGTAAAATGACAATTTCTGCATCTTGCATTGGCTTTACGGCTTTACTAATGTAAACCAGGTTAAAACTCATATAACATTTATCTTTTAAGTGAATTATCCACGTTGACTTTCTAGCGCTTTCACTTTTTTAATTCTCGGACGACATCTGGTACGGCTGTACCTATCGTCCGGACAGCCTTTTTTAATTTATCATAAGTCACGTTAAGTTCCCTTGCCCAAAATTCGAGTGCGTAATCATCAATAATATCTATTGACCGGTTGTCTGGTGTAAATGGTTTTAATCTTCTTTCCATAGATTAATAATTATTCCGTTTTTTTTAAAAGAGCTTCGAGGCCATTGCAGAATTTTCAGTTGTTTGACGGTGGCTGTCAGTGCTCATGTCAAATTTTGCTTACGAATGTTCTACTTTATAATTCTCGTTGGTATTAATTATAGAAAAACGATAACTTTTGTTAATTATGATGTTTCTTATCAGTTTATTTATTTTCTTAACAATGCCAATACTTTATGGTTTTGCGTCATGTGTGTTATATTTTACTTTACCGGAAGCGAATTAAATTAAAATGATATTTTCTTGAGAAAATTAATTATAATAAACCGCCGTGTGGTTTATAGTGCACCATATTGCTAATGATCTAAATAACAATACGAATAAATAATATAATGATTATAAGAATGTTATTCAAACTAAATGTGTTTATCTGTACGATATATACAAAAGAAATAAGTTCAAAAGTGATCTATTCTAATTTTCCATTTATATATGATTAGCAATTAAAACAATTTTTAGTTAATTTTATTACTATATTATGAAATTATATAAAATATAAATTATTAAATTATCTTGCGATGATAAAAACTTACATGTATTTATTATTTGTTTTATTTTTTGCAAATATAGAAAATATTACTGCCCAAGTCTACCAGGCACCACAAGATACCGTTAAGACAAAGCGTTTACCATCTGAGTCGCTTTCTACCTACTCGTCTACTAAACAATTAATTACAGCTGATTCCAGGCTATTAGGTTGCGCAGTAAAGGCTGCCTCGGTGCTTAGTGATACAACTAAATATAATAATCAAAAAGGTATCCCATTAATTCAGATATTTTCTGATGATGATCTAAAGTATATAGCGGGCGAAGGTGTAAGTGGTGCTGTTGCTTTGTTTGATTTAATCAACCGAAATTTGCCTAAGGGCGAAACGATCGCTTTTAAAACCGATGATTATGAAGCAATCATTAATAGCGATAATCCCTTGGTTTTAAACAATCTCCGGGCTATGATTAGTGACAAACCTGCGAGTTTCGCCGAGCCGCAGTGGAAAGAGAACGTTTACCAGGCTTATATAGCCCGGGACTATGGAACAAAATTATTTAATACCATTACTATTACTGCTGCAACCACAGAATTACGCGAGGATCCGGATATGGAATTAATTGACTATGACAATAATCCAATTACATTAAAAAAAATTATGTCGCGTGATAAAACGGAGGACGCCACGGTTTTAGATTTTCGGGAACACACATTTCCAAGTGATAAAACTTCTCTGGCGATTGCACACGAGAATTACAAAAGGGCGCTTTTTGAATTAATAAGGTTACAGGAAAACGATATCAATCATAATAATACCAGCAAAAGGCTGGTAGCCAATTTAGCAGAAGATTTAAAAAAAGGTAACGAAAGTATTACGATAAATGCTTTAAGAAATAGTCGATTTTTTGACGTCAATGTTCCCGGTAACATTGGCCCTGTTTTACTAACTGAAAGCAATGTTATTAATGGCGCCGATGTTGCCGCTAATGCACAAGGTAAGGCTATGGAATTGTTTATGTTGGTTTCCCTGCATTATGGCGAACGCGATGCGGTGACGTTGTTCAGAAAGTTGATTGATGGTAGTGGAGCTGTTCCTGTCAGTCAAAGCGGTTTTTCAAACAGGAGGGTAATCGAACTTACTGAGCATGGCGCGGAAAAATTTAAATCACTGGGCTTCCAGAAAGACAAAACGCAAGATATGACTGATGGTGATTTGGTACTGGTTGCTATTTCATCGCCTGATGTGCCGGCAAAAGTGCAGCCTGATGCTTACCTGGCTATTCAATCAGTTGGGCAAAGTATAGTTAACAAGTATACAACTACCGAAGAAACTACCGTAACAAAAAAAACCATTCTTTTTAACCCAAGAATAAGTCTAAGCAGCAGACATACAGAATACAGAACTGCTTACGATCCTATAGATTATGTGCCGGAAATTCAAAATGGTCAATTTTTTGATCAGAGAGGTTCTAAAATTACTCAAAATGGTGTTGAATTGAGATTGGAGTCAGATATCTATTTTTCGAATTTGAAAAAGATTGCTGATAAAGGTGTCAAACCGGTGATCTTTCCTGAATTTGGCGTTTTAGTGGGTGTTGGAAACAGAAGCGTAGGATACGATGAATCAACTACTCTGGGGCCGTTAGGTCCGGTTCCGCAATTTCAATCGCGATACCTAAACTGGGGAGGTCACCTGGGCATAAACGTAGGACCCGTAATGCTTGGCACAGATGCTACAATCTTGTCCACCCCGGTTGCGGCTACACCCGATGAGAGATTTTTTGATTTATCACAAGGAATGACTTATTATAGATATGAGCTATTAACTCATGTTTGGTACCTGCCGCTAAAAAACAATTTTGCGCTGACATTCGACCTTGATCTTGTTGCAGAAACTAATAACGAAGGATTTGGTAACCTAACTACAGCCCAGGGCACGGATGCACAAATTAAAAGTGCTCAATGGTATCGGGACTATAATGCAGTACACGCAGGTGGCGTATATAATCAAGCACTGGCAACAAGTTTATTAGATAATGGTTATGTAAAGGCATCATATCCATCGGATAATTATGCCGCTGTAAAGGTCGGTTTATCAAAATCTAACTTTAAATTGGTCGGCACAGCAGGGCTATATAATATTCACACCCGAACTGGGGAGCAAGTTTATGATAACTTAGTGAGAAATACATTAAAAGGCAATCTCTTCGGTTCTATCGGTTTAACTTATAACTTCGGTTCGAAAAGCTATACGAGTAAATATATCAAAAAGGATAATTATAGTTCAGCTGATCCCAATCATAATATTCAGGAATCAACATCTAGTGAACAGTCCGCCTCTTCGGGGCCAAGAGATCATTATATAATAGTAAGCAAGTAAGGCAGATAAGAGATTTGCCTACTAACAAACAGCAGCAGGCTTTAGCTAATCGCTAAAGCCTGCTGCTATTTTATGAATTATTCAGGTGTAGTTTTGGAGGTAAAGTATTTATTTTCATTTAGGCTTACTCGTTTAATATAAATTAGTAACTGTTTAAAAGTTACTGCCGGCTTAATAGGATGAAATAATTTATTTTTTTGGTTTCCCATAAACAGCACAATTGGTTTCCAACGCATTGTTTGGAGGGTGCAAAAATTCAGGTTGGTTGTAATATTGTTTTTAATGGAGCTTAAGTCTTCCACGATAAATCCAGCATTAATTAATAGCGAGGCAAACAAAACTTCGTGATGCCCGATATAACCACTTTTCAAACACGAGTCCAAATAGTTTAATGCCTGGTTTGATAATTTATAAATTGGATTAAAGCTTCTGAATAAATTTTCTTGTTTTATTTCTGACTGAGGAGAATAAAATGTGTTCCACCAATGCCAGTGTGGAGAGTTAGAATATTTCCTGATGTGGCTGCTGATAAAATCGCTTGTTGAATTCTTTGATATCGAATTAAAAAAGAACCCCCAATTGCCATTAAAGTCTACGTCATTCTCTATGCACCAATATGACGAGTATTCGGGATGTTTCAGGTAAAAATCCAATATCGGAAAGTGATTACTTCCCGGTACCACTGAATTCAATATAGGTTTATAATTGAGATTTCTTAATAAATCATTAGTAAACGCAATGATCGGCAAATTGCCATGTTTTTCCGATATAGTATTTTCCTTAAAGTGAAATAAAATGAATACATCTCCATAGGGTTCGGCTGCTTTTCTTACTTTATTATAGTGCCTTACCGTCGAATTAGATAGTATATCAGTGGTAATTAAAAAAGCTTGTTTGTCGGAGCCTATAATCATTTGATTTTAACAACTATAGGGTTAATAAAATGTTTTAAATAGAAATAAAATTTCAAGAATAAAACATTAATTCAGAAATTAACTTTCTATAAAAGAAATAAATTATCTGTATTTTATTTAAATTAACTTTTGGTTGTCATGGAATGTCTAAAGCAAAACAACTTATTTTTCAAAATATTAATATTTTTTTTAGTAATCCCCATATTTTCTTATTCTCAGAATACCAATTTGGGTTCGCTTAATTATTTAAATGAGAGTAACGGATTCGAAAATATATACTTAGATGAAGATATTAGTCTCATTCCCCAGGGCAAATTGGCTTATATGGATAATGATAGTATTCCAGATATAGATGGTTGTATAAAATATGAGTATGGTGATCTGGATCAAATAAATAATAAAAGCAACCTGAATTTAGATTTAGTTGGGATTCGTGTTTATAAACACAAAATTATAAACATTTATCTTTTCTTCAAAAAAGAACTAGGATTCGACGTGTTTCAATCATTTGAGGGAAATTATGGCGGTTGCACTGAAAGAATTAGCGATTTTACTTATCGTTGGGAAACTGACAATGTTAAGTTATATTTAGAATATGATAAAGGAGACTTAGGTCTTGCAATATTCTCGTGTAAAAAGCTCTATCGAGAAATTGATCGAAATAATTCAAAACGACTTGCCGCACGATAATTAAATCAAACATTTTTAACTTGAAAAGTTAAAAATATGTCAATTCATCTCTGTGAAAAACAAAATCTATTATTTATTTATCTTAACATTATTTTATTTTAATCCGTGTAAAGCCCAAAACGCATCGATTGGCCTATTCGGCGGAGCGAATGCCCGGAATATTTCTTATGGCTCCAATAAGTTCGAGCATTTGAATTTGGGAGCTGATTTTGGAGCTTTTGCCGAAATCATGTTTTCAGAAAATTTTTCGTTGCAGCCAATGGTGGAATATTCTGCACAGGGAAGCAAACAAGGAGCTTTTGTTTCTTTTAGCAATTATGATAATAATCAGTTACACAATGGCGTAAAGTTCGGGGAGCTGAATTATTTCATGATTCCTGTCCTGGCAAAATTCGGTTTCGGGTTTGGTGAAAAATCACCTTTAAGATTATATACAAGTTTTGGACCCTATGCAGCGTACCTCTTGTCTGCAGATCAAGTCCTGGTTACTTCACAAGGTCAAAAGGTAAGCGGTACATCTTCAGATGTGAAATCACAGTTGCGAAATATCAATACAGGCTTTGAAGCAAATGCGGGAATTAGTTACCAGTATAAACTCAGCAGTATTTTTATTCAAGCTGGTGGAAACTATGGCTTAATCAAGATTCAAAAAAATGCATCAAATGGTAGTAACTACGCAGGAGCTGCCGCCCTTACAATTGGTTACACTTTTTGGTTTGATAATAATTTTCTTACTAATGCAAGACTTCATCCAAAAGGATAAAAACCAATGTTCGGATACTTTTCTGTACATCTGATAAATTTGAATCAAGAGTATTATAAATTATTTGCTTATTATAATAATAGCGGGCAATAACGAACTGTTGATAGTTACTGCCCCCCAAATATTTAAGGTATCCCATCCGGCGGGTTTGCTGACATTTGGCGCCAGCCAGCAATTGTTTTGATAACCACTGCTATTAAAAAACAGAACACTATTGCCGCTTACAGTGCTATTGGTTTCAGCATATCCGTTTATACTATTTACGTACAAACCAACGTTCGTAAACGATTGTGATGAACCGAAAATTGAATTGTTCAGTATTGAATTATGGTCTCCGCCGGCAATCGCCATCCCATATTCGCCGGGGTTTACCAAAATATTGTTCGAAGCTGTTTCATACGATCCTCCATTGTCGCCTAACATTATTCCGCCACCGCTTGAACTGGGCCCCCCTCCACGTATCCAGTTGCCATTTATGATTATCGGGCTTGACGGGGTGCCATTGCTTTGATATAAACTAATGGCATCTTCAGGATAACTTTGGCCCAATATATTTTCACCTTTATTATTGCTAATTGAATTTCCCGCACCGCTGACGTTATTGAATTGGATAAATTGACCACGTGGAAATGGCCCACTCATGTTTAAAAATTGGTTTGAATTAACAACGATTCCGCCAGCTGTGGTTTGTTCCGCATATACACCACTGCTTACTTTAGTAAAATAATTGTCATTTACAGTAATATTGTAGCACTTATACAGATGAACGCCGACATCGGATGAATTATATAATTTGTTACCCGTTATGTGTATATTATAGCAGTTTGATAAAAATATACATGGTACCGCTCCTCCGGTAATTTCCTTTCCGCTAATGGTAATGTCATGGGCGTTTGTTAGACTGATAAATCCCGAAGCTGTATATGAAACGCTGCCACCAGTACTTGACGGGATGTCCGGAGTTAATGAAGCAAGCGTTGGGCTATTGGTAGTTGAGTAATTTTGTGGTTGTAGTTTGGTATCTTTTTTGCATGATGGCAAAAAACCACTAATTATAGTAATTATAGTAAAGATAAAAGCAAGCATTTTTCTCGGCTGTTTTTTGATTTTTAAATCCATCTTCATTAATTTTAATCACACTTTTAAATCAATTAATGCCTTATACTCAATAGGGAAGCAAAAAGTTGCGTTAGTATTAAGTGGTTTTAAGCAAAAATTAAAAAGTCTGATCGGTGGTTAACTCGATGGGTGTTTTTTTAAATTAACTATTAGTTTTAGTGCTGGGTTTTATATTTCATTAGTGTTAGTAAAAAAAAGGTGTGTGCATTAATGCTCGATTTTGTGGAGAATTTTTCACAGTGCGATATTTGTAGTTTATTAAATATAATTATAGTAAAATTAAATTAAAAGAAAACTTTTATGAAATATATCACGTAAAAAGAAACATTATGTTGTTGTCGGGATAATATTTAAAAAAAAAACTTGTTCATTTTATGCATAATAGTTTTAATGTGTTAATTATTTTATCTTTGTATTAACTACAGGGTAATCCTTGTAATTCAAATTTATCATTTAAAGCAGTCTATCATTCCTGTAAAGAAGAACATCTACTATGCTTGAAATAGGAAAAAAAATTAAGTCACTCCGTCAGATCAAAGGATGGTCTCAAGCGGAAATCGCTGAAATGTTGAATATTTCGGTGCCTGCTTTTTCAAAAATCGAAACTGATATAACTGATATAAATGTTTCCAGGTTAAAGCAAATAGCGGACATATTTGGTGTGCCCATTACGGACATGCTTAGCTCTGGAAATGTTGAAAACGTTAAGTACAACGACGAGCTTAAAGCTGCTAAAGAAACTATTGAAACACAATCTGTAAAAATTTCACATCTGCAGGAGTATATTATTACACTTTACGAACAGTTGCATAAAACCAAACAAACGCTGGTTAATTCTTAAACGAAATATCAATTCGTTTACTAAAAGCCACCTTTTAAGGTGGCTTTTAGTCCCCTAAAAAACCACCACCTTAGGCGGTAGGTTAGTGTTAAAGGCAGGGCCAGTTTACCCAACTTAAGTATAATTGAAGCTTGTTTGAGCTATATAGCATTTATCAAACAGGTTTCAATACGTTATTCAAAAACCCTTTCAGGGTTTCTTTAAAGCCCCCACCTGAGGTGGGGGCTGTTTACTTTTAATGATTTAATGTATTCCTATTTTGAGTTAATTTTATTAACAATATAGTATGAAAGTTGAGTATTTTAACTATAAATTATCTTGTAGTTTACAATTTTTCATTTTTATGGAAATTATATAAAACCATAGTTAAATTATCTTGTTAAATGCTTAGATTCATGAAACTTAATATATAAGCTTCACAATTTCAAGCAATTTTAACAATGAGAAACTTTAACAAAAAACTTTTCACAGCAATATTCGCAATATCCACAACTATATTGTGTTTTTCCTGCGCTAATCAAAGGCGTACAGTTTATTTTTCAGGGGAAAAGGATTCAAGTGTTATCGCGAATACAACACCGCCTGAAACTTATATTCAACCAAATGACATTCTCAGTATTTCTGTTAATAGTTTAAATCCGACTGCCACACTCATATTCAATACGCCTAATATTTCCAATGTAGCCGCTACTGGCTCGGCAGGAGGGACGGTGCAAACGCCAGGGTATTTGGTTAATGTACACGGCTACATACAGTTTCCGGTTTTGGGAGATATTAAGGTATCGGGTTTAACGACCGATCAGTTGAGAATGCAGCTTGTTCAAAGCCTAGTGGATAAGAAATTATTAATTGATCCGATTGTTATGGTTAGGCAACTCAATTTTAAGGTGAGCGTTTTAGGTGAAGTTGCGCATCCCACAGTTCTTAACGTTCCAAGCGAAAAAATATCATTACTTGAAGCACTTGGCCTTGCCGGAGATATAACGATATACGGTAGAAAAGATAATGTGATGATCATTAGAGAAGAAAATGGAGTTAAAAAAATTAAAAGGTTAAACCTTAATGACGATGAGCTTTTTACTTCTCAATATTATTACTTAAAGTCTAATGACATTATTTATGTAGAGGCTAATAAAGATAAGGTGGCTAGTACAAGCAGAACAACACAGGTATTGCCAATTGTATTAAGCGGGTTATCTTTAATAGCAATAATAATTCAAGGAATTATCTATAAACATTAATTGACAGAAAAATGGAATTAATCAGAAAAATTTCTAAAAATAAGGAACAAGACAGCAGTGTTAACTTTATGAAATTAATGCCATACTGGCCTTTATTCTTGATTTTAACAATCTTATCATTACTTGGGGCATGGGTTTATATTCAGTCGGCTGCGCCAAAATATGAATCTCATGCTAGGATTTTAATTCAGGATGAAAAAAAAGGATCTGAACAGTCTCAAGAGCTTGAAGCGCTTGATATAATAAGCCCTAAAAAAAGCAGTGATAATGAAATTGAGGTAATTAAATCGAATACACTGATTAAAAATGTTGTCTACAGATTAAACCTGTATGCTCCCGTATCGGAAGAAGGTGGATTTAGAGATAAGTCAGCTTATGTTTCATCGCCTATTGTGGTAATACCGGATAGCTTACATAAGGTACCTCTAGTGAAAAAAGCATATTTTAAGTATACCAATGGTGCGGTAAATATCAACAATGTAAATTATCCATTGAATAAATGGGTAACTACTCCATATGGACTGTTGAAATTTGCAAAAAATGTACATTATATTGATGACGAAGAGGGTAAACCGCTTTACTTCTCTATAAGACAACCTAAAAAAGCTATAGCGCAAATAGCGGATGCAATCAAGGTTGAATCCGCTAACAAGTTGTCAAGTATTATCGACCTTACCCTTATTGACGAAATACCAGAGCGTGGTGAAGATATTTTAAACTCATTGATTGATGCTTACAATCAATCCTTAGTCAATGAAAAAAACAGGCTTGCCGCAAATACTATAACTTTCTTAAATCAGCGCCTGACCACAGTTGAACAACAGTTACAAAATATCGAAAGTAAACAACAACAATATAAATCTGGCAGGGGCGCAATTGATATAAGTACGCAGGGTAAGCTCTACCTTGAAAATGTGAGCGTAAATGATCAAAAGTCGGGTGAAATAAATATGCAACTATCTGTACTTAACCAAATAGATAGCTACGTTAGATCAAAAGACATGAGTAAAGGGATAGTGCCCTCTACGGCAGGTATTGAAGATCCGGGATTAAATCAAATGGTCAAAAATGTTTATGATTTGCAATTGGAGGTCGAGAGTCTTAAGAAAACAACAGGGGAGAATAATCCTCTTGTTGTTGCGGATAATGATAAAATTGAAAAAATCAGACCACAAATTTTAGAGAACATTGAAAATCAGCGACAGGCGTTATTGGCAACTAAGAAAGATTTATCAACCACAAACGGTGTATATGCCTCTTCTCTTAACGATATGCCCGAAACTGAGAAAACGTTGGTGGACATTAATAGGGAACAAACTATTGAAAGCGGAATCTATACTTTTTTACTCCAAAAGAAGGAGGAAACAGCTTTATCCTTTGTATCGAGCGATCCTGGCAGTAAAATTGTTGATAGGGCAGACTCATCAGATGCTCCAGTTAGCCCGAACAAAAAGTTAATTTATATCGCAGCTTTAATGTTTGCATTTATTGTAAGTATCAGCTTTGTATTGACAAAGGAATCGTTAACAAGTACCGTAATGTTCCAAAAGGATATTGAGGCCTTGACTAAAATACCTGTAATAGGAGAATTAACCGCTGATAAATCAAAAAGCCCAATCGTTATTGGAAACAAGGAACGAACTTTGATAGCTGAACAATTCAGAAGATTGAGAACTACGCTTAACCATTTGGATATAGGCCAGGATAAAAAGAGAATTATTGTTACTTCGGGTATTTCGGGTGAAGGTAAAAGTTTTGTCGCTACCAATTTGGCTATAAGTCTTGCTTTAACGGGTAAAAAAGTGGCCTTGCTTGATTTTGACTTGAATAAGCCGACGCTTAATCATAAATTAAATATTCATGGCAAAAAGGGGATTACGGAGTATTTGAAAGGCGAAATAGGGCTTGAGGAAATTATTAATCCGACACCAATTAATGAAAACTTATATTTTATTTCAGCAGGTAAAATACCGGAAAGTCCTACAGAATTGATTACCAATGGCATTGCACCGGCATTATTTAGTGAACTTAATAAAGTATTTGATCATATCATTATCGATGTGGCGCCGGTAGGCCCCGTTTCTGATGCTTATATACTTTCGCCATTGTGTGATTTAACATTATATATAGTAAGACACAATTTCACTCCTAAAACATTCCTGGAAAGATTAGATATTAATAATAAACTTAACAAATTAACTAACCCGGCAATTGTATTTAATGGGGTATCACAACGCGGGTACGGACAAAGCTATGGTTATGGCTATGGTTATGTTTATGGCGATAATAATTACAATAAAAAACTTACGGCGGGTTGATTAAGAATAACATTAAGACTGTGAAAAAAGCTTATATCATATTAGCCCATAAGAACGAACAACAGGTGCAAAGATTGATTGATACGCTTGACGATAAGAATTCAATGTTTTTTTTACATGTTGATTTGAAAGCATCTAATGCAACGTTTAAAAAAATATTTACTATGGATACCCGGGTGAATTTTGTTCGAAGGGTGAAAACTAAGTGGGGTGGCTTTGGATTAGTAGAGGCTACCCTGAAGGCAATGTCGGATATTAGAAAGTCAGGTAATTTTGACAAGATCATCCTACTGAGCGGACAAGACTATCCCATTAAAAGCAACGAGGAAATTGACCTGTATTTCCAAAATTCACGGTTTAATATTTTCATGGATCATTTTCCGCTGCCCAACCATAGAAAATGGGGGCCGGGTGGTGGGATGTATAGGGTAAATAAATATTTCTTTGGTCTGTCATGGATTGAAAAATACATGGCCAGGGCCGTCAACTTTTTGGCAATGTTTATTCCCGCAATTAAAAGAAAACTTGCAAAAGGAATACAACCTTTTTCAGGATCTCAATGGTGGGCTATGGATATGCGTGCTTTAAATTATGTTTTGGATTATGTAACTAGTCATCCCGAATACGTTAAATTTCATAAACACACTTTCGCGGCCGACGAACTTTTTTTTCAGATGATTTTATTGAATTGTGAGGATGAAAGTTTGCGCGATAATATCGCAAATGATAATTTGAGATATATGAAATGGAAGACATCCGAAATCGCTCATCCAGAGATATTGAATGTTGATGATATGGATAACATCGGAGAATCTAATGCTTTGTTTGCGAGAAAATTTGATACCTGTGTTGATGAAGATGTTATAAATGTAATTGATGATCAATTGTTAAATAAATTAAGTAGCGCATTATAATTTAAGCTGATGCAAATGAATAAGAATACGTTAAAATGGAACTTTATCTTTCAGTATGGTTATGTTATTACTAACATTATCAACTCAATTATATTGCTTCCGTTTTATCTGCATAAAATTGATGCTTCTACTTTGGGTGTTTGGTTAGCCACTGGTAATATACTTGCCTGGATGACGCTTATAGATCCGGGAGTGGGTGATGTTTTACAACAAAAAGTCGCAGAGTTACGCGGTCGTAATGAAAATGGTGAGATAGGGAAAACTATTGGGTCAGGCCTCATAGCTGCCGGGGGAATATTGTTGCTGGCTGTTATTGCCGGTTTTGTATTTTACTTTTTAATCGGCGTAATTATTAACAAGGATGTTACAAAGTATCCTAATTTACAAATTGCATTATTTCTCAGCATCATAGCTACCGGTATGTCATTGGTATCATTCAGTATGTCTGGTATTAATCAGGGCCTTCATAATGCTTCGCCTGTCGCTATTAGTTCTATCACTGCAAATATTTTATTTTTAATTGTAAATATATTACTGTTGCTTTTGGGATTTGGCGTTATCTCCATAGCGTTTGCTAACCTTTGCCGTGCGGTTTATATTAATATATATAATTTTTCAGCACTTAAAATTTTACTGAATAAGGAAAAAATAGGTATTGTTTTCAAGTTAGATCACTTTAAAAAGTTTATAAGAATATTTTCGTTTACCTCATTGGCAAGCATTATCGGTGGTTTTTCGGCCAGCATGGATACTATAGTTTTAGCCCGATATATCGCTCCTTTTATGATTACTATTTTCGAGATCAATAAAAGGCCTGTTCAGCTTACCCAGTCAATGGTTGGCAGGCACTCTGTAGCCCTAATGCCGATTATTTCACATGCGGCAGGCAGAGGTGATAAGCCCGGCATAATGGACCTCATTCATAAACAATTTAAATATTATAGTTATGCGGCAATTTTCATAGGATTGATATTTTGTTATGAATACCGCGATCTTATCAGTGCTTGGACAGGAGAGGGGAAATTCGCCGGCAATACCATACTTTATCTTTTGGTTGCAAACTTCTTTTTTGGGCTGATCGGTTATTTTATGCAAAATATGGGGTATGCATTGGGTGATATAAAAATGAATAGCCTGGTTAGTATATGCAAAGGATTAGGTATTGGCGGGTTGTATTATGTATTTGGAAAGAATTATGGGATTGTTGGTATCCTAAGCGTTATGCTGTTTGGAAACTTGGTTGTTGAATTTTCCTATTTCACCCATAGGCTTTTTAAACTGGGCTATCTGGATTCAGATTTTATAAAAAGTACATTACTAAACTGGTTGATCATTGTTCCGTCGGTAGCTGCAATTTGCTGGCTAGCTTGCTATGGAATTAATTTAGCTGTAGCCGCTAATCTATATCTATTAAAAATAACGATTAATACTAGTATCATTTTTATAGTATTTACTACGATCGTATTGTTTACCGACAAAATTTTTAGAATGGATATTATGGAAAATGGTAAAAAGCTAATAGGGACGAATCGATTTAGAAAAAACTATCCAACTAATTCAGAAGTGATTTCGATGCAAATACCTTTGATGGATAATAATTTAATAAAACAATAATATGGCAAAGTTAGTACTGATGCTGCGAATTAAGGACGGTATTTTTTTTCTGAAGGATTGGCTTGAGCGTTATGAGCCACTTGTTGATGAGATCGTTGTGCTTGATAATGGATCGACAGACGGTACTCTTGAAATACTTAAAGCTCACCCGAAGGTAGTAGAAATAGTGTCCACCACGGGATATAATGAAGGAAGAGACAAAATAATGATGTATGAACATGTGCGTTTGCGAAAACCTGATTGGTGTTTATGGCTTGATATTGACGAAATTTTTGAGCCCGGTCTTACACGCAGCATATTAGATAAAATGATGAAAAGCAAAATTGTAGACAGATATGCTTTTAGAAGATTTCACTTTATTGATAGAGAACATTTCGCGGCTTCTCCGTATTGGCTTAAATATAGTTCTGGGCACGATAGGATATTATGGAGAGAAAAGTCGTCCGGTTATTTCGCCGATTTGTTAATTGACTCGCCAAATGTGAAGGGAATTAATGGGGTTAAAGCTTATACAAATTTCAGAATTAAGCACATGGGTTATATTAATACAGCCCTTGTTGACAGAAAAGCCGATATATATAAAAATGTGTTAACCGGCGACCAAAGCATTATTAGCACGATGTATATCGGAGATGAAAAGAATAGAAAATGGAATGATAACAGAAAAGATAGCGGGGTTATTTTATTGAATATGAGGCTTAATATTCTCCTTTTGAGGCAATTTTATTTTAAGGGATTTAAGTTATTAGTTAAACCTTTCAAGAACATTTTCAAAAGTGCTGCCGGTATTAATTGCGTCGCAATCAATCGTCCTTAAGCTAACTATTAACGAATAAGTAAATGAACAGAATAATTAAAATATTCAGCTACGAGTTTTATGTAAATGAGCTGTTGATTTTATTCTTCACTTTTTTAATGATGGAGAATATTTTCTCTTGGCTTGTTTTACCTAATTCTGTAATACTATTAACGTACGAAAAGCTAATGACCATAGCTATTTTCGGTTATGTGTTATATAAATTTAATAATCTGAAAATGATTGAAAAGGTTTATATGGTGTTATTTGTGGGTGTAATGATACGGTTAATCGTCGAATCTATAACTAAATATGGAAATTTCTTTGAACAGCTAACAATGTTCAGTATTCTGTTTCCTGTTGTATTTGTAATATTCATAAAATCAGTATGCCGTTCACTTCAATTGGATTTTCTGCCCTTTCTCGCACAGTTTTATATCTATCTATACATTGTATTTATGCTGATTTATGGCAGGGGATTCTCCTTTAGCCTCGACAGTGTCGATATGACTGACTATGGCCCGTTCTCAGGTGATTCCCGAATTATACATGCTAGGTCCATCTTGATGATGATCATACCTTTTCTTTATTATTTAAATAGATTTATACACACAAATAAAATGAAATACTTAGTTCCGTTTGTGTTTTGTTTTATTGTAATTCTAATACACCAACACAGATCGGTTTGGGCCAGCTGCATAACTGCCACTGTTGTTTATATTTTTGCAAGCTTTAGGAATAAATTTATATCAGGCAGAAGACTGTTCAAGATGCTATTGATAGCTACCGTGATTTTTATTGCGTCCTGGTTCGTTATAGATAGCGTAGCCCCAAAATTTACCGATTTTATGGCTGACCGTTTTAGTGAGATACTTAATCCAACGAAAGAAGACGGAACCGGTCAGTTTAGGCAGGAACAGCGCGAAGTTTATTTTGCATTATACTTACAGCACCCGGTGTTTGGATGGACGTTTGAGGGCTTCGACATGCCAAACCCATTGGTTGACTGGTGGCCACCCAAATCAGGCCAGCACTTTCACGAAGGATATATGGAAATGTTATTTTATCTCGGCACGGTTGGATTGTTACTTAAATACTCGTTTTTATTTTATTTTATCTACAAGGTGTTTAGTAAAAATCTTTCACAGGAATCAATTGTACTTGTTTCGTTTTGTTTATCAGGGTTGGTTTTTTCTTTCAGTTATGTTTTGCCGCTTGTGTTTTGGGGCATAACCGGGGTTTGCCTACACTATTTGGAAAAGAAACCAAATGACGATGAGCGCATTGAAGAATTAAATGAATTTGCAATAGAAGATGATTCCAGTTTCTATTATGTAATAAATAATAAAGTTGAAAAGGCATTAACATAAAATATAGTTATGGAATATATATGTACATGGTTGTGTGTTGATGAAAAAGGGGAGGAAAGTTTATTCCCGCAAACCGGGCAATTATCTTCAAGTCAGCAGCATCAAAATATTTATTGGCGTTGTTTAATATTATATTACGCAAGCAGTAAACGGTTTAATAAAAATGAAAAACATTTACTATTTACGAATACTATTTATTTACCGTATTTGGATGGACGTAACGTGAGTGAAATGCTCAGCGAATTAGAGGTTGAAATCATTTATACAGATTTTAAGTATAAGACACCAAAAGGATACTTCGGGATGTTTCAGAATCAATTTTATGAGTTTTCAATTCTTGAATACATTCATGAAAATTACAAGAATGAAGATGATCTATTTCTGATTACCGATTCTGATTGTATTTTTATAAAACCGGCGCGCGAATTATTCAGCGAGGCATCCAAAAAAGGTTTTTTGTCATTTGAAGACGATTGTACAGAGGATCTTGTTATTCATGGCCTCAACAGGAAAGACATGAAATCATTATATCAGAACCTATTAGGCCATGATATAAATGAAGTGCCCGGCTATCATTTGGGTGAATTCTTTTTAGCAAGTTTAAAAAACGTCAATATCATATTCGCTGACTTTTTAGCACTGTGGCCGGTTCTGATGAGAAGATATGAATCTGGTCTTTCAAAATTTAATGAAGAAGCGCAAACGCTTAGTTTTTTGTATTATAAAAATGGATTTAAAGCATCCCCAAAAAGGACGCTAATGAAAAGGATATGGACTAATCCTGTATTTTATAGAAATGTTGATCCGCTGGATACTTCACTCATTTTATGGCATTTGCCGTCGGAGAAAACCTTCGGTCTTGCTAAGCTTTATGATATTTTAGTGAAGCCAGGTGACTTTGGATTTCATTTTACAAATAAGGAATATGTTTCTATAGCACAAAAGACTTTGGGCATTCCCTACTTGTCGTTTTTGGGGAATTTAAAGTATTATGTTTTAAGTTATTACCGGGCCACAAAAAAAAGAATAAAACACTTTAAAATAAATTTTGGCCGGGAACAAGTGCAATTAAAATTAAATACCGATTAATATGAAAATAGCGGTGCTTTTAGCAACATTTAATCGAAAGGAAAAGACGATATCCTGCTTAGAAAATCTGTACGCTCAACCATTACCTATAGATATTGAATTGAACGTATTTTTAACTGACGATGCATCAGCTGATGGTACGCAGGAAGTTATCAAAAAGAAATTTCCCCAAGTGAATCTATTTAGCGGAAGTGGATCCTTATATTGGGCAGGGGGAATGCGCAATTCTTGGATAGAAGCTAAAAAATACGATTTTGACTTTTATTTGTTATTGAATGATGATACCTTATTGCGTTATAATGCCATAAGTACCCTTGTCTATTATGCGAATAGACCATCGGAAAAACCGATAATTTATATTGGCAGCACAGCAAACAGTGATGGGAAAATATCTTATGGCGGCCATAAATTATATTCAAAAAATAAAGTGCAGAGTTTTAATCTCTATAGTGAAATTGAATTACTTGAATGCGATTTAGGTAACGCTAATATTATGCTTGTGCCTCGGGAAATTGTAGGCAGTATCGGAATACTATCAGGCTCATACACGCACAGTATAGCAGATTTTGATTATACCCTGCGTGCGCAGAAAGCCGGATTTAAAACGATTATTATACCCGGTATAATGGGGCATTGTATAGATGATCATGGAAATAATTGGAAATCTGCAAAAGTTTCGCTTAGTGATAGAATAAAGTATCTAAAAAGCCCCAAAGGTTTGGCTTATTATGAATACTTATATTTTATTAAGCAACATTTTCCAACACATTTTCCTGTAGCGTTTACAAAACTATGGTTAAAAACATTATTCCCGGGTTTGTGGGACAAATTTAAAGTGCATGAAGCTTAAATATAAAGATATGGCAAAAGGATCAGTTGTTATAGGCGTATTTTGCTATAAGAGAGCAAGTAAATTAAAAAGCTGCATTGAGGCGTTATTAACCAATCCCGAATGCGGAAGCATGGATGTTATTTTTTTTAGCGATGGTTATAAAGGAGAGCATGACAAAAAAGGCGTATTGGAAACCCGTGAATATATTGATAGTATAACCGGTTTTAAAAATGTAATTAAGCATTATCGAGAAAAGAATTTCAGCACCGGCCCTAATTTTAAAACCGGGCTTCAATTCTTATGCGATAATTACGAAGAATTTATAGTTGTGGAGGACGATTTGATCGTAGCAAGTAACTACATTAAATATTTACTGGATGCATTGGAATTTTATAGGGATGAATCATCTGTATTTTGCGTAACGGCATACGTATATCCAATCCAGACCGCAGATTATTATTATGATACGATAGTTTATAAGCGTTTCTGTTCCTACGGGTGGGCTGGCTGGTCGACCAGATTCAAAAAGGTAATATGGGAGGAATGCGAACTACAGCAATTGATGGATGCTTCACCTAATTTTAAAAGACGGCTAAATGCTGAGGGCTATGACTTAGTTCGCATGTTAAAAAAACAGATAAACGGAACAATCTCTACCTGGGATATTCAGTTACAGGTGCATGTTGCAGAAAATAAATTAAAAGTTATTTATCCTGCATTGTCAAAAGTGAGTAATATTGGATTCGACGAAGAATCAACAAATACATTTGGGATAGATTACCTTCAAACACCGGTCGATGATGGCTTCAAACGGAGTTTTGTTTTTTGCAATGCTAATTTGATTGTATCTGAACTTCAAAAGCAAATCAAGAATCCATTCAGCCTTAAACAATTGATAAAACGTAAAGTTATCAATACAACTATTAAGCTTACTAACCAGGTGAAAAAGGCCCAATAGTCATGCGTATTTTAATTATACACACTGGCTATAAAATTAGGGGGGGGGAAGATAGTGTAGTTGACAACGAAATGGCTCTTCTAAGATCGGCAGGACATAATGTTGAAATATTACAGTTCACCAATGCAGGCCATACACTATTAAAATTACTGCAACTTCCGTTTAATTATCAGTCTTACAACAAGACGAAACATTTTATAGCAAGCTTTAAACCAGATGTAATACATTTACATAACTTGCATTTTGCAGGTTCAACATCTGTCATATACGCTGTAAAAAAGTTCAGGATACCCATGGTGGTTACCCTTCATAATTACCGGATGCTATGCCCTTCAGGAACGTTATTTTTTGATGATAAGCTATTTACGACATCTTTAAATAAAATGCTGCCGCTTGAAGCTATTAAAAAGGGGGTTTACCAAAACTCAAAATTCATAACGCTTTGGTTGTCGATATCCGCAGCAATAAATCAAATTACCAAAACCTGGGAAATACCGGACAGGTATATTATTCTTGGTAATAATGCCAAAGATGTCTTCATGGCCTCAAAGTACAGTCATCTCGCCGATAAGATGAGAGTTAAACCAAACTTTTGTTTCCCGTATCCTGAAAAGCAAAAGGAACCCGGAGATTATTTTTTATATGTTGGCCGTTTAAGCCCTGAAAAAGGAGTTCAGACAATTTTAAATGCTTTTTCAAAAACCGACTTATCCTTAAAAGTTGTCGGCGCAGGCCCACTCGAGCAAGGGATAAAAAAACAGTTCTCAAGATTCAAAAATATGGAATTACTGGGAGTTAAAGACAAAGATGAGGTTTATTCACTGATTTCAGGCGCGGCAGCTGTTGTATTTTCCTCCATTTGGTATGAAACATTCGGGATGGTTGTAATTGAAGCATTCGCTTGCGGTACACCAGTAATCGCTTCCTCAATAGGTGAAGCAAAAAATCTTGTTAATGATAAGGTAAATGGTTTATTATTTGAAGCCGGCAATGAAAATGATTTACTAGAGAAATTACTTTATTACCAGTCATTACCGATTGCAGATAAAAGACTATTTCAAGCAAATGCATTAAAAACTTATCAGGAAAATTATACCCCTGGAATTAATTTAAAGCAGTTGGTTGATCTTTATCAGGAAATTATTTGATAAGAATACTTTTTAATAAGCATTTTTATCTCCCTTAAAGGTTGATGAAAAAGTTTTTAATATAATACGAATATCCAGCCAAAAATTCCAGTTTTCTATATACCACAGATCATGATCGACACGTTTGATAAGTTGCTCGTCTACTTTAATTTCGCCGCGGTAACCATTTATCTGAGCCCAACCGGTAAGCCCAGGCTTGACATAATGGCGCCTCATATATTTTTTATGTAGTTTCGAGTACATTTCGGTATGTTTTAACATATGCGGCCTTGAACCAACAATTGACATGTCGCCGGTTAATACATTGAAAAATTGTGGTAATTCATCAATGCTCGACTTTCGTAAAAATCGTCCTAATCTTGTGTACCGACTATCATTGTGAGTCACTTGTTTATGATCTGCATCATCATTAACCTGCAGGCTCCTGAATTTGTAGCATAAAAAAGGTTTGTTTTTTACACCGGAGCGCAGTTGTTTAAAAAATACGGGGCCCGTAGAATCAAGCTTGATCAATATTGCTATTATCGGTGCCAGCCATGACAATATAAAAATCATTACAAAAAGGCTAAATAAAACATCAAAGAAGCGTTTAAGTATTTGGCCTTTAACATTAGCCGCCACTGGTTCCGGATCTAATGACACGATGGTCAGATCTTGATCTGTTTGGAAATGTTGATCAGATATTGCATAAGGTGATTTCTTTGGCACAACTTTAAATCGTATGAAATTCCGTTCTGCCAATTCGGCTATTCTCTGTATACGACAATTTTCCTCAGGCGATATTATAGTGTAAATTTCTCTTATGTCATTTTTTAGAGCATATTCAAAGCAATCATCTATTTTCCCAATTATTTGGTATCTATAATTGCTTGAAAGGAATTCTTTATCATCAAATAAACCTTCAATTGAGTACAGCAAATTTTTTCTTTCCAGCTGCTTTATCAGCTGGTCAGATAATCCCGCACATCCTATTATAACTATTTTTTGCCTTATTAAACCGGTCTTACGCAATACAGTAAGGCTTGTCACTATTATTGCCCTGCTGAGTATTAAATAGCTTCCGAATAAAAGCATATCATCCAAATTTAGCCTTATGTCAATGTAATCAGATGCTGAACGAAAAAAGATAAAATTAATGAAGAGAAACAACGCAAATGCTGAGAGCGTGACCTCGATTAATTTTTTAAATTTCGTTGGTTTATAAGTGTAATTCCCGCAAAGATAAAATGATAGCAGCCAAGTTACATTATTAAATAATATGTAAGGAGTGTAATGTTGTTGGACAGGATATATGTTTATCGCATCACTGAGTAAAAATAAATAAATTACATTTAATAAAAATACATCTGCTAAAAGCAATAAAAAACCTGGGGTAATTTTTCTGAGTTTCATGACTAATGTAGATTTGGAATTTTTATATTATTTAAATTATTAGTCAATAAGCGGCAAATTTTGATTGAAAATTTTAATGGACTGAGTCTTTTCTTTGAATAAGGTGTAAGCAAATATTGGCCCATAGTATAAGTATCTTCTATATAGGCGTTTGGGTTCATTAATCAATCTGCCCAGCCACTCCAGCCCCATGTTTATCCACACCTGGTTTGGCCTTTTGACTGTTCCTGCATAAAAATCAAATACAGCACCAATAGAACATATGTACTTTGCGTGCAGCTGATCTTTAAACTGATAGGCCCATTTTTCTTGTTTCGGAGCCGTCATCCCAATAAAAAGCGCATCCGGGTTAATAATATTAACCTGTTGTAACATGTCTTCACTATCCGCCTGTGTAAACTCACTTTTATAGGGTGGAGAGTATGAATAGACGCTAATTGCCGGATACTCTTTATTGATACGGCTTTTTATTTTGCCAAGCGTACTTTCAGAAGAGCCCAGGTAAAAACAAGATCCTCCTTGTTCATTTAATTCTTCCAGTAAATGTTGATGAAGATCAGCGCCTGAAATCTTTTTTATATTATGACCACTTAAAAGTTTAGCTGCAATAGTTATTCCCACGCCATCCGGGAGTAAAATGTCAGAATGGACTAAAGCCTGTTTAAAATCCACGTCCTGTTCAGCGATACAGTAGGAATATTGATTAATAGTATTAACTAATACCTTCGTATAATTGTGAATTGTACTCAATGAGTCGGAGAAGATATTATATCCTAAACAATTGCAAGTAGTAGCTTTCATCTGTTAACCTTTAGTTTTTATATTTTCTAATATACTTAACTACGAATTAATAGATGTATGGTTTTAATTATTGAAAATAAATATTATTAACTTGGATATAAGTTAATTTCTTTTTTTTTGTTCTTGATTTTTCAAAAAATGTGCGAATCGCTTTTTCATCCATGTTTTCCCAATATCTGGTAGAATGAATTATTTTTTTTTCGTCTTTAATTAACTGATCAGGTGGTGCGGGCAGTCCATGCCATGAACAACCCATCGGACCTGCGTTTGTAGATAGACTTTCTAAGGAATATCCTATAGACTTAGTAAGGAGTGAGAAGATGTGGTCTTCGCCTAAATTAAGTGATCGAAATTTATATTGAGGTAATAAACCATTTTCATTTAACTTTGCCACGCAATTTCTACTTATAAAATAGGCTCCGCCAAAAACGCTCTCGCCTGTTTTATAACCATTTCCAAGCGCAGTTTTATAATACTTAATTAACGCTAGATTTGCGAATGGCCGCCGGATGAATTTCCAGGAACTGGTACTATTTAAAATACGTTGTTCGGGCCACTTAATATTCCATGGCTCTCCATCATATGTAAAAGGATATTGTCCTGCAATGCCAGCGAGCGGGTTCTTTTCAAAAAGCAGTAATGCTGTTTTTTCCGGTGCCTGGCCTATGATAAGTGCATCGGTATCCAATTTCAGGATTGCTTTAAAATCATAGTTGGCAAGTGCATATTTATAAGCATTGCATAGATTAATATATAGTCCTGCCCAGCCGCCCATGGATCTTGGTGTAACCAATACATCACAATCATGTAGCTTTTTTTGGATAAAAGTGCCTACATTTTGGTGCGAATCGTCAGCAAGAATAAACTTGTAGCTAGAATTTGTATAATATTTATAACTTAAAATTGTATCGATAACAAAATCAATTTGGCTGCCAGGGCCAATTGGTATTACAATCACTATATCAAATTCTTTCTTACCAGAAACCATTTTATGCTGTTATGTTGTGGGTTTCTGCAAATTTGTTGCCAATGATTAAAAATTATAACCTTTAGTTAATTTATTCAAAATGAGTATGATTTATTTAATTTTTTTTATGATTTAATTTTCAGTCAAAAAAAGATAATATTATTTATAAAATTATTTAATTAACAATAAATTAATACAGACCTTATCTATGTTGCACGATAATTGTTTAATTTACAATGCAATGTGCTGAAAATTCAGAGACATTATGGAAAGCTTTATAAGACTATAGAATAGAATTAATAAGGTGAAGCAATGGAAAGATCGAAATTGCAAATTATTAAGCAATGCATCATGTATTAGCCGGAGCTATAAATATTAAAGAATTCAGATTTTAACTAAGAATGTTTTTATGATTTACTCCGACACTGTTAATTGTTATTGTTTCAATCCCAAATGTGATATGTCCATTTTTCGGGCCGCCAGTTCCGCAATTATTAAAGAGCCAATTAGCAAAGTTTTATCTCAGGCATTATTTTGCAAGGCATGTCAAAGTGAGCTTGTGGCGAAACCTTTATTGGAAATGCGCGCAGAAATAAATCATTCCCTTTCGCGAAAGCATAAATTAAAGGCCATTTTTATTGATGATGATCCGTTTTTTCATAAAATGGTCGAATACTCGTTAAAACGAAATTCCACCATAGGCAAGTCAACATATAGCTTAAATGGATTGGATGTTATAGAATATTTAAAACTTAACCGTAATGAGCTGGATCAATTACCTGACTTAATATTTGTTGATATAAATATGCCCGAGATGGATGGATGGGAATTTTTAGAGGAATTAGAAAAACTTTATATTGAATTACCGAAAAAGTCGCGCGTATATATGACTTCCTGTAATATTATGCCCGATTACAAAGCAAGAACAAAAAAGTATCGTTTTGTAAAAGGCCTAATTTCAAAACCATTCAATATAAATACTTTGCAAAATTTAACGGAATTTGAGTTCTCCATTTAGATTATCAACATGCAAATTATCTTAGGAGTAAAGGATTCTTTTTGCAGTAAACATTTTAATTTCTTTTTTGTTAATTAAAATAACTAAAGGTTGTTTTAATTAACTTAATAAAATCTATATGAAAATAAGAATGTTTATTGCCTCAGCATTTATTATGCTTTGTGCACTAGGTGTAAGTGCAAAAAACACCTCAAACCTAACCCCACCAAGGAAAAATGTTAAGGTAAAAATTAATTATTCTTTAACTATACTGCAGAAAGATCTTCAATATGATTTTGCGAAAGCAGCTATTCGTAGGGCCTATTATTCAAGGCTTGATGAGCTAGCGCAGGTTATAAATGAAAAAAAATGTGCTGTAGCATTGCGCGGGTTTGCCGACTCAATAGGGACATATAAAGGTAATTGGTTACTATCTCAAAAACGATCAGACGCAGTTAAAAAATATTTGGTCAGTAAGGGTGTTCCACAGGAGTTGATAGTATCGACCGCATTTGGCAGTACCGAGCCTATTGCTTCGAATAAAACAGTTGTCGGCCGGCAACTGAATAGGCGAGTTGAAATTAAAATTAAAGATATTAATCATTAATGGACAAGTTAGTATTTTATGAAATCGACATATGATCTTGTTGTGATACTACCTGTAGGCCCCGGCGATAATCCGGATTTTATCGTTGATACGATTGAAAGTATAATTTTTTTTTGCCAGTGTAATTTGAAATTGATTTTAGCTGATGATTCCCAACAAGGTTTAGGGCAGTTGATCCAGAGCAAATTCCCTGAAGCGGACTGCCTGGTGAATGCAAAATCTAATGGACTAGGCGGTGGGCTTTATATCACACTTTCGCTAGCATTTAAACATGCAGTTGAAAATTACCAATTTAAAACATTACTAAGAATTGACACAGATGCCCTTGTTATTGGATTAAATCCCCAGAGAGACGCAGAGGAATTATTTTTGTGTAATCCCAATGTTGGTCTTGGAGGGTTATATAAGTCCGGAATAGAACTAGTTGATTTTAATAATAACGTATTTGATAATCGCTGGCCCAGAAATTATCTTTATGGTATAACCTGTACTTGGAGGATGTTTAAGCGCCCTGTGGCTAATATTACTTTAAGAAAGTATTTTGTAAAAGCTTTTGCCAATGGTTATGACATTGGTGAAAATATTTTTGGCGGGGCTTATTTTTTAAGCGAGGAGTTATTAATTGCGATGTATGGCGCTAAATTACTTCCCGATTACAAATTAAGGAACAGTAGGATGGAAGAGGATCATATTTTTAGCATATTGGCCAAGTCGCTGAAATTTGATATCGGTGATATGGGAAGTGGGGAATTGCCCTTCGGAGTGTTTTGGAAAAAACTTCCGGCATCGCCTGAACAATTATTGCTGAAGAAGAAAAAAGTAATACATTCAACACGTTCATGGAACGATATGGATGAGTACGACATTCGAACATATTTTTCAAATATCAGGAATGCCGTACTTGCTTAATTTTGTTCATTGCAGTCGCTCACCTGCCGCCGGTTGCGTAAATCAAGCTCGCGGATGAGCTGCGGGTAACAAAATTTGCAAATCCTTCTTTAACCAGTTTGCGCTATAGCCGAACCGGCCATTTCCTTATGGACTGCTATATATATTCGCTTTATCCATTTGCACTATTCGAACTGGTTTTTAATAGCATAACCTGAATCTTTTAATAACTTCTCTTTTATAAATAACTCAATATCTGCTTCAACCATTTCCTTAACTAATCCCAGTAAATCATATTTTGGCTTCCAGCCTAGTTTTGTTTTTGATTTGGTTGGATCGCCAATTAATAGATCAACTTCTGTCGGGCGAAAATATTTTTCATCAACTGCGACGACTTCCTTTCCAATTTCAATTTGATAATCCGGGTTGCTGCATGATTCAACATACCCTTTTTCATTCACGCCGGCCCCTTTGAATTGCAACTTTATTCCAAGTTGAGCAAATGCCATCCTTACAAATTCACGTACTCTTGTCGTAACTCCGGTCGCAATTACGTAGTCCTCCGGTATATCCTGTTGAAGAATTAAATACATTGCCTCAACATAATCTTTTGCATGGCCCCAATCACGTTGTGCATCAAGATTTCCTAAATACAGCTTATCTTGTAATCCCATCGCTATTTTAGCTGTAGCTCTGGTTATCTTGCGAGTAACAAACGTTTCGCCTCGTAAAGGGCTTTCATGGTTAAATAATATACCGTTGCAAGCAAATATCCCGTATGCTTCACGATAGTTAACTGTAATCCAATAAGCGTACATTTTTGCTACTGCATAAGGCGACCTTGGGTAAAAAGGTGTTGTTTCCGACTGCGGTACAGCCTGAACCAATCCATATAGCTCAGACGTAGATGCCTGGTAAATTTTCGTTTTTTTCTCTAAGCCTAAAATTCTTATCGCTTCAAGTAGTCGTAGAGTTCCAATTCCATCAGCATTAGCGGTATATTCTGGTGTATCAAAACTAACTTTAACATGGGACATAGCGCCAAGGTTATAAATTTCGTCAGGCTGAACTTGTTTTATAATCCTGATCAGATTGGTAGAATCTGACAAATCCCCATAATGCAAAGTTAGTTTGATGTCGCGGTCATGTGGGTCCTGATATAAATGGTCAATTCTATCGGTATTGAATAACGAGCTTCTTCTTTTGATTCCATGTACTTCATAGCCTTTTGCTAATAGTAATTCAGTAAGATATGCGCCGTCTTGGCCAGTTATTCCGGTTACCAGAGCTTTTTTTTTCATAGCTGAGCTTGATTTGTATATTTCCGTAACACTAAAAATGAGATTTAGATTTAAAAATTAATTATAGGGTAAAAATATTTTGTTGGCTATTTTTAATTTATATTTTTCATAAAATAAAATACTATAATTAATAAAATATATATAGGGTTAATTATATATTATTAAAGGAAATTTATATTAAAATTGCGTGAAAATTATTTCAGACTTGTTAACTATAGGAAAGAGCCTTATGCTATTGGAATATGATGAAAATCTCCTGTATTCGAAGGAAATGACTTAATGAGTGTAGGATGTATTTTCTGATTGATAAAGCTTGTGGATAATGAATAATTTTATTAGTTATATTAATTAATTAAAAATTAAATATATTTGTATTGAACAATTTTTATCGCTACAAAAATGAAGAAAATTAACTTAAGCAAATCAATTTTCTACACGTTCCTAATTCCAGCCTTTTTCATTGCATCTTGCAATAAAGAAATGTCTTCAGTGGCGCCTGAATTAAAATTATCAAATACAACATCAATTAATAGAAGTTTGGATCCTGTAGCAAATTCGGGTCCTCCAAGTTCTCCCACCGGTAGCATCCTCCGGGAAGAATGGGACAATGTAACCGGTAATGATGTTTCAGAAATTCCGCTGACTAGTACGGCTACTTCAATTTCACAATATACCTCATTAGAAGGACCGGTTAATGACAAGGACGAATATGGCGACCGCATGCGTGGCTATATTTACCCTCCTGAAACCGGAACTTATACATTTTGGGTTGCCGGTGATGATGCCGCCCAGTTATGGTTGTCGACGAGTTCTATTCCTATAAACAAAGTTTTAATCGCTTCAAATTTAAGTTGGACTGAATATCACCAGTTTAATAAGTTTTCGTCACAGCAGTCGGCACAAATTACGTTACAGGCTGGCCAGGCCTACTATATTGAGGTTTTGCACAAACAGGGCGGCGGTGGCGCCAATCTCACCGTTCAATGGAAGTTACCTGATAATACCTTAGAATTGCCTATCCCCGGTAAAAGATTATCGCCATATTCAACGGTAACAACGAGCTCGTCTTCGTTAACTGTTTCGCAACCATTGTTTTTGTATAATAAGCATGACACTACAATTAGTGGCTTATCAATTAATGGTGGTACTGTGCCAGCAATTTTCTTAAGTAAGTGTTACAATATCACAATTACGGGAAACAAATTAGTAAATTCTACTGATGTTGGAATTCATTTGTACGAATGCTATAATATTGCTGTAAGCAATAATTATATCAGTAATGTTAGTTGTGGAGTATATGCAGAGCAAACGACTGATGGAGGAATAGCTGTAACCAATAATCAGTTTTTAAATATGGAAGGACCGTTCCCCAGAGGCCAGTTCGTACAATTTAATACCGTAAACGGTGCTAATAACTCGATAACTAATAATAAGTGCCAAGAAAACCCGGGGCAGAGTATTAACTCTCAGGAAGGAATTAATCTTTATAAAAGTAATGGTACGCCATCCAGCCCGATATTGGTAAATGCCAATTGGATTTTAGGTGGCGGCCCTGGGTCAGCGAGTGGGGGACTACAGTTGGGAGATAGTGGCGGTTCCTATATTTATGCATCAAATAATATAATTGTTAACCCAGGTCAAATGGGTATAGCAATTTCAGGTGGTGATCATATATCGGCTGTCAATAATCAAATTTACGCCCGTTCACAATACTTTACGAATGTGGGTATTGTCGTTTACGACGGCATTCCCGGGCAATTTGCAACAAATGCAACTGTAAGTGGTAACCAGGTAAACTTTACAAACTCCAATAATTATTTAAATAATGCGTGGTTGGCTCCCGGCGAGGCAACTCCCGTGGGTTGGAATAACAATGCATGGGGGGCAAATATTAATGCATCTATTTTACCTGCTTCTATAGTATCCGCACAGTGACCGGATCCATTTTTATGAGTAAAAAAATAATAAAAAATACCTTTATGAGTAGCTTAATTGTTGTTGATGATAATGAGATTGACCGGCGTATAACAAAGTATAATTTGGTAAAATATCATTTGTTTGATGACATTACCTATTATGACGGTGGATTAGCTGTAATTGACTATATAAAAGAACATCGTAATGAACAGGCAAATTTGCCTGATGCGATTTTTCTGGATTTAAGTATGCCGGTTTATGATGGCTGGGATGTGTTAGATGAGATAAAAAACATTTATCCATTGCTTGCTAAAAAGATAAAAGTATATATCCTTACCGCTTCCATAAGTCCGGTTGATATTCGTAGATCAAAAAGATATGATTTTGTGAGGCAATTTATTTCTAAACCATTTACCAAGGAAATATTATTTTCACTTCAGCTTTAATCTACAAAAAGAGATATAAACGCAGAGAAAGCGAATGTGACGAGCGCATTTGCTACCGCAAGCTGCATGACGGCTCACCGGAGGTGGTGTTCAATGTGCTATAAGCTCAACGAATCGAACGCAAGCTGTCGTGTATATTTAAGCCAAGGATACGTGAATGAAAACTTGTGCCTACCAACTATGCATTAAGCAATCTAAGAAAGACTGTTTATTGACAACATGTATGTAGCTTCACTCTTATAATATAGGAAGTGTATGAAAGTTGATATAGAATTATAGCCCAAACGTAAGATTTCGATGCTGCCCGTCTTATCACGGGCATTTTTATTACAAACTTCCCCTCAGTTGCTTTGTAGCTAAGATATACACACTCAATTCAGGTAATGGTAACCACAAGCCATCAATCCAGACTAATTGACCATAGGCGTCAACTTGATGAGTTGAAATGAGAAGTTGAATTGTATAAAGCACATACAGCTGAACTAAAGGAGTTCAATTTCGATTTTCATGAAACCCTAGATAGAGAGAAAATACTGAAGGGAGATCACTTCTTGTATTATCCTGATTACCCTATACAATTACACCGGTAGAGAATAAGTCCTGAGGGTAAAGCCAAGTGTGAGCTTATGTTATTTTCATCTATTTAACCGAACATGACAACCAATAACTTATGTCAACTGTAAAGGACTGATACATCTTCTTACCAAATCAATGAGCACTGCGAGGTTAAAGGGCTTATCTAAGTAATCGTCAAACCCATCTGATTGGTATTTATCCTGGATATGTGAATTAAAATTTGTCGCGATTACAGGTAAATCAGGATAGAAAGCTCTTATCAGATGACACGCTCTGATCGCATCCTGACCATTCAACTTATAGTCAATCATAACTACATGTGGCTTTGCATCTGCTACAAGCTCAAGTATATGTTCGTCTAGTGTGGATGTTACGTGCACAACATATCTTTCTTCTCTTAAAACAAAGGCGAGTAAGTCTAGAAGGTCTTTATCGTTATCTTGTAGAACTATAGTATTCATAGCCGTTAGGTTAGGGGTTCTTAAAGAAATACAAGTAACGGCAAGAAATATTCTCAGAAGGAGTATAAAGATAATAAGATATAAATGATAATCAATAGTTAAGCAAAATAATGTTTGAAGGTTCACTTATAAGCCACATATAGTTAAAGACAAGTGGACACTCATGGATACAAATATATATTTTCAAATGATAGTATACTTATAGAATAATATGTTAAGCTTTGGTTAAGATACTTTCACTTCATTTTAGCTTTAACAATACCGCTTACTAGCACCAACTTAAGTCTTTAATTGCCATTACTACTTATCTTATTTACTATGTCTGGAATCAATAAAGTAATTCTAATTGGCCACCTTGGGAAAGATCCTGAGCTAAGGATTTTGAGTGACAATGTAGCTGTTACGAGTTTTCCCTTAGCTACGAGTGAAATGATCAACAAGAATGGTATAAAAACAGAATTGACCGAATGGCATAACATCGTGATGTGGCGAGGGTTGGCTGAAGCTGCCAGCAAACACCTCTCTAAAGGTAAGCTGGTTTACTTAGAAGGTAAATTACGCACACGTGCCTTTAATGATAAGGAAGGTGTTAAACGATACACCACAGAGATCGTTGCAGAGTCATTTACCAAATTAGGACGACATAGTGACTTTGAAATGGATTTAGATGAGAATATTACTCAAACCAGAGCGACATCATTAGACAACATTATATGATCACATTGATATTAGATTACCCGGACAATTTGGATGTTTGCGCTCATGACCTACCAATGCCTAAGCATGTAAGAACTAAGGAAACATTGGTGTTAACCTTTGATGACAAGGCTTTGTATTGGTCATACTTAGACATCATTTACAATATCGTTGATAACTTAGAAAATGCCCGTTTCTTCAAGTTTAAACAAGGTGACCCAGACAAGATCAGAATAAGCAAAGTGTTGTTAGGAAGATTGATTGATCTGTCCTTGCCTACCTGAAGCTGCAGCTCCCGAAAGTAAAGCCAAGTGCTGGCGGGTTATCTTTTGTTCAGCGCGAACAAAAGATTAACCTGAATGTTAAAAGTACCTGAAGCTTACAATTGAACGTTATAACAATACCTAACAAGCTCAATGCCATTATTGTTAACATCCGAGC